>Ga0206949_1243_pt1 | contig 16327 bp, 16 predicted proteins | sample Alteio_BWOrgHeat_40_FD_153240 | JGI IMG/M metagenome (GOLD analysis project Ga0206949, IMG submission 153240) | Enriched cells from forest soil in Barre Woods Harvard Forest LTER site, Petersham, Massachusetts, United States -... | ecosystem: Environmental > Terrestrial > Soil > Temperate forest >...
TCTCAATAACACCGGGGTGTTCATTTTTGAATCAAAATACGAATTAGTGAACAAAATACCGCATTGATAGATAATAATTGTAGGTTTAGTCACTGATCAAATAAATCCGCCGGAAAAACACATTAACCGGTTGATTCCAATTTGAATTAACCAATATCAAGCGTGTTCCGCTATCCTGTATTCTTAATGCGATAATTTTATAGCATTTAAATTTTTTATCATGGCAACTTCAGTCGTTCGGTTTTTGAATGTCATTTTGGCGGCACTGCTTGCCGGCACAAGTTTCGGCATATGGATGGGCTTTAACCCCATGAACTTTTCGATATCAACGTATGTGGAGCAACAACAACATTTGCTTCACGCGCTTAATACACTGATGACTTGCCTGGTAGTCCTTGCAACGCTGGTAACACTTGCCTCGGCTTTTCTCCAACGGAAAAACAAACCTGTTTTTGTTGCTTTACTTGCGGCCGGCATATTTTTTGTTGCCTGCATAATAATTTCACGGTTCGGCAGCCAGCCCCTGCAAAACGATATGCTGGTTTGGAAAGTTGGTACGGCCCCTCGGGACTGGACATCATATCGTGACAAATGGTGGACGTTCCATATCACACGAACAATAGCTGAATTAATAGCTTTAAGCCTGGTTACTTTGGCGAGTATTAAAAGAGGAAATAGCGCCGCTTGATACGATATTTCCAAAGCGGATTAAACATAAAACGTAAACGGACGAGCCGGTGGATGGCTTGGTATAAATAGATTTATTAAAACGGTTAATAATAACTTACGGTCATAAAAAAATTAAAATGCAAATAACTATTCTGGGTTCTACAGGGCAAGTCGGGAAGGCAACGCTTAAAGAGGCATTAAACTTAGGTTACAAGGTAAAGGTGCTGGTGAGGTCGCCTGAAAAACTCGGCGACTTAAAAGAGAAAGTGATCGTTATAAAAGGTGACCTGTTGGATCCTTTGGCCGTTGAAGAAGCTCTAAAAGGAAGTGAAGCGGTGATCAATGCTGCCGGGGGCGTAAAAGAACCGGATCAGTACACGAAATTTAGAAAAATAGGAGAAATATTGGTGGAGAAGATGAAACAGGAAAAGATTACGAGACTTGTTAATATTTCAGGCGCGGTTATGTGCCTCTCAGCTGAAAAACTGGACTTCAAAAGAAAGATCATGAAAGTGTTCGTCCGGCTCTTTTATCCGCAGATGAAACAGGCGCAGGAAGCAATAATCCCGGTGATTGAAAGTGAACCGGCCATTTCCTGGACATTTGTTCGCGCGCCGATGATCTCTAAGGCTGGTGGTACCGGAAAAACAGCAGCCAATGATAAAAAAATGCCCGGTACAAAAATAATGCTTGAGGATTTAGCGAAATTCATGGCAGAACAGGTCGCGTCTGCTGAGTGGGTCAGAAAAGCACCCTGGGTGGCATCGGTTTAACCAAATAAAAATTATAAACTTCTGCTGCCGAAAGCCACACGGCAGAGTTTTTGAAACTAAGTCCTAATTTTCCTTTTCAGCCCAGCTAATCCCCGTAGGCAAATTAGCTTTACTAAATTCAATATGTATAACCCTTCTTTTTTTAGTTGTTGTGGTGCGGCTGGATGCGTGAAACAGAAGCGGTCGCATGATCATAATTCCGCCCGCCTTTACCTTGCAAATTGTTTCCGGTTCGTTTTGCCAATTAACATCTTCAACCCGGCGGATATTTTTAAGATGAGAACCCGGCATTACTCTTAATGCGCCATTGCCTTCATCAGTGTCATCAAGGTGGATACGGATGGTAAAATTATCCTGCAATATATTCAGCGGGGGCTGAACGGCAAATTGATCCAGCTTTGTCGTCCAGGGGCCGAAGCCTTCAAGCTCTGCTTTGTTGCCAACTGCGATGGTAAGGTCCTGGTGCCAGGCCACAAACCAGTTAGATCGTTCGGGCTTGTCAAAATAAATGGATTTGACAACGAAGTAACCAACACCAAACAATTCATTTATAAGAACCTGTAACCTATCGTTGAAGATCAACCGTTTTACGCCGGGTACCTCTTTTAAAAATCGACGAATCGCAAAAAGATCAGCAGTCTTGCGGAAGGCAGGAATTGATTGGTCTGCTTTTTCGATCGTTTCGACGATTGATGTGACCTCACCAAGTGAATAAATATCTTCAACAATGGCAAACCCGTTTTTGATTATGTTTTCTCTTTGCATTGGCAAATAACTGTCGTCCTGTGCTGCGACAAGCATTTTTTGCTGCCGCGAGCCTCCAGGCTTCTGGCCCGCGTTTAGGGAATCCGAAAGCCAGGTAACAATTATAAACTTACGTATTAATGTTGTTTACTTAAGGGTTCGCCTGGCATTTTCGCCTCACCTAAACGGCGAAGCCCTCACTCATCCTCTCCAAACGAGAGGACTTTAGCTTCTTGCTTTTTTAGGGTCCTCTTAAGTAGACGACATTGACTTATGTATTATAATTTTGTACTTTTAACCTATCAAGGGAATGCCTTATCGATCAATCCGTTTGCTGGTGGGTTAATCGGCATTAACTCTACCCTCCCTCATCTCCTCAAAAAACGGCGTTCTTCTCGTTTCCACACATTCTGCGGCGTACAGGTACAGTGCTGCGCTCCAGGTTTGCCAGTCAACGCCCATTGCCTGGCCTGTTTGGGCTTTTATCCACTCATTAAAGCCAAATTCGAGTTCGGGATCCCGGGAAAGTTTAACCAGCCGCGTTAGTTCCTGCAGGTTTTGTTCGGCCAGGTCAAACCGTTCAGCAGCCACCAGTGCTGCCACGTACAGGCCGCATATAAAAGGCCATACGCCGCCGTTATGGTAATTGCCGGGCATATTAAAATCTTTATAGCGGGGGTGCCAGTCCGGGTCGCCGGGCAAGGTGAACGGGAAAAAATTAGGCGGAATGTTCACGGCCAGGTCGTTGCTGCCGCGCATTGCTGTACACTGCTGCTCCACCCAGTCAATTATTTCATTAGCCTGTTCATACGGCGCAAGGCCTGACAAAATGGCCAGGCTGTTTCCCAGGAGGTCGAAACTGTCGCTGCAATAAACTTTATAGGCCCAAAAGGCGAAGTAGGGCTTGCTTTTCACACTTAATCCTTCGTGGATATGATGGGGGATAAAACCACCGTCGATGGCCAGCTCCCGCATTTCGCTGCAAAGCTTTTCCGCACGGTCATCATCACCCAGCAGGCGCAGGTAGCTGTAGACTAATGTGTTTACAAATAGACCATATCCGAGCACCCACTGCTCATCGCGCCAGTCGCTGGTAGGCTGCTGGGCAACCATAAACCGGTCGTCGGGACTTTGATATTCCATCCACGTGAGCGCCTTTACTATGGCATCCTTTAAAAAGTCGGCCTCGCCTGTTAACTTCCGGAATATTCCGACTCCCAGTAAAAATAATGGCGTGGTATCGCTTGCGCCCCGGTCGTCCGCATCGTGCACCAGTGAGGGGATGTGTCCATGGGCCGTTTGGTTTTTGGCCAGCGTTTCCAAAACCCGCCGCATGCCAGCAATAAGTTCCGCATTCCCACTAATCGCAACCCCAAGCAGCGCAAACATCAGGTCCCGCGTATACGGTTCCGGGTAACCAAAACCCGCCGTCCGCGGCAAACCGTTAAAAGGCCCGTTGGCATTATGCAGCAGCACTTCAACGGCCGCCTTCTTCGCGGCAGCTACCTCAGTCCAGTCGATGTTAGTTTCTTCTCCTTTCACCTTTTTTGAGCTTAAAGTTAAAAGACCAAAGCATAAAGCTTTATACCACCGTCCTCCAGCATTAATACATTTACCTGTTCAATCCAACAAAAGCTTTCTGCTTTACGCTTTAAGCTTTCACCTCACAAAATCCCCAATCTCCGCTGCACAATCTCCACAAATTGCCGGGCCACCACCCTATGGTCAAACATTTCGGCAACATGCTTGCGCCCTGCCTTGCCCAGTTGTATCCGGAGCAATGGGTGGTTCATCAGCTGATCCAGTGCAACGGCAATATCTTCGGGATTGGCCCTGTAATCCACCGTGCGCGGGATGTCAAAATCCACCCGGTGATTTTCTTCATAGCCTGCTTCAGATCCAAGGATTGCGTGATCAACCACAATTTTTTGCGACACATTCGCCAGGAACGCCGTTTCGCCGTCGATCATCGTATCCAGCAATCCCATTGCTTTTATGCCGATCACCGGTTTTTCGCAGGCATTGGCCTCCACCTGCAACATCCCGAAACCCTCCAGCCGCGACGGCGCCGCATAAATATCACAGGCCGCAATCAGGTAAGGCATATAATTCCGCGAGGTGATCCCGGTCGAAAAAACCACCTTATCACCTATATTCAGTTTCATAGCCAGTTCCAGGTCAAGGCGGTTCTGTTCCTCGGTGCGCAACTGCGGCCACACCTTGCAAACATATTTCCAGCCGGGCACTTTGTCGTCTATCATCGCCAGGGCCTGCATCACTTCCTGCCCGCCTTTCGAGGCTGCATCGCCGCCGACGGTCAATATCATCAGTTCATCAGGTTCAACACCAAATGATTTACGTATGGCCACAATTTTAGGGTCATCTTTTGGCACCGGCGAAAAAGCCGACAGGTTGCAACCCACCGGCAGCACCTCGATATTGGCGCCGTTTATCCCATCGCGCACATACATTTCTTTTACCCAGTTGGAGGTTACCAGTATCAGCGGCAGGTCATTCAGTACCTGCTGGTAATTGGCAATATAGCCGTCGGCCACCAGCCATGGAACAGGCTGCATATGGTGCCGCAGCGGGTGAAGTATCAGATCTGGCGTATGCCCCCAGTAACCGATGCCTACCACAACATCGGGTTTAAACCATTCGTAGTACCATTCCTTTTCGGGTGACGATGCGCAGTTTACCCCATAAGCCTCCACGCCTATATCTATTAAACCCTTATAAAGTAAATCTCCCTGGGTCGATAATCCACCGGGCGATGCCGGGTAATCATATAATAATAAAACTTTCATGATGTTGTGTTTCCGCCATTCCTCCACGCAAGCGCCTCTCCGGCGGTAAAAAATTGATGGAAGGCCTCGGCTCGCGGCGTTGTCCGTGCTTCCCAGCTGTTTTTTTCAAATCCGTAAATCTCAGTAATCGTGTCGTATTTCTTTTCCCATAAGCCGGGCGACAGTTCGTTATATAAGAGCGCCGAAGTGTCCGCCACCGGCAAATGCGACCTGCCGCCGTCATTGTAGGCAAATGCCCAAAACTCGTTGATAATTAAACGCCCCGATGCCCATAAATTAATCATTGCCCGGCCAATTTCTTCGTGGCGCCGGTGCCGGGTATATTCGCCGTAAATGCTATGCGTAATGGCCAGGTCGTATTGCCTGGCGGGTAATAATTGCAGGATCGCCTGTTCCACCTCCTCATCGGCGAGCGGTATTTGTTCGGGCTGGTCATCCAGGTCGCCCATTATCCCATTAGCACCCAATGCATTCAGTACCCTCGCAAACTTTGGAGCGCGGTCCGGGTCGTTTTTCCTGCACAGGCTGGCTATAAAATATTCTTTCCCGGGGTTGCCGAGGATCGTGCCGCCTGCCCAAAGTGTTTCATCGTCGGGGTGGGCAACCACGATGGCAATTGTCTTTGTTTTGTTATTCATCAGGAAATAAGGAAACATTTGCGGGGAGAAATAGTTTTAAAGCTTCGCCAGGAAGACGTTATCCGGGGCGTCCGTAAATCAGCGCTGACGGACGATATGACAAAATAGACCGTTGCCGCATCGAGTGCAACGGCGAAGTGAGCGCAAAAAAAATAAGGCGAAACCATTGTAGCGTGGCGGCGTTTTTATCCAATAAAATGATATTTACCATGGCAACCACGCACTCGAAAAGCAAAAAGAAGTGGTCGGCTGATGTAACGGAACACAGCGACGCGCTCGACCTGGAGCAAAACATTTTCGAATCAAAAGACCCGAAAGAGATCGCCGAGTCGCTAAAAAACTCAGCCGAAAAGAGTGATCGCCGCAAGTCGGCGCCCTATCGATCGGCTATGTCAATGCTGACGTTTTATATTAACCGCGCCGGTAAAAACCTGGAGCCAGGCCAAAAGGAAGTGCTGGAGAAAGCTAAGGGCGAGCTCCGGAAGGCGTTTGGGCGGGCGTAAGTTGTCGCTGACGGCTCAGCGCCCGCGAAGGTTATTTTACCTTCACAAACACGTCTGTATACTCCCATTGAAAGCCAAAGCCATTGCCCTTTACATAGTACTCCAGGCGCTCCTTAAGGGCGCTCAACTTTTTGGCATTCACGGTAAAGCTCAAAACGGTTTTAGCAGGATCCATGTTAGTGGCGCCGCCGGGTTTATCGCCCCATTGGCCTGTTTCCGAATTGAAATATATCGTCCAGGTCTTTTCGCCCGGGGTGGCAAAAAAGCTGTATTTGCCGGCGGGTAATTTTTTGCCTTCAACGGTTATATCCTTATCGGTTTGAAAGATGGTAGCCTCGTTGGCCCCCGCGCGCCAAACGGTATCATACTTCAGCAATCCGCCGAATATCTTCCTGCCTTTTACTGCCGGGCTGCTGTAGCTGATCATAATATTTGCCCCGCCGACCTTCCCCATGGCCATTGCGGGCGGGCTGGGCCTTTTTGATTTGGCGGTATCCTGTTGTGCTTTTGAGATAGTGGATAACATCAGCCCGACGAGGATCAGGGCGAATACTTTAACGGAATAGTTCTTTTTCATCATTATGGTTTTTGTGGTTAATATTTTATTAGTGTTTAAAAGTGGAGCCTTATTGCGGTGGTAAAAGTAATAATAACTTTGATGATGTGCTGCTTAGGCGGGCAGGCATCGGTGCCAGCCGTTTATCAGATCGTCAACTATGAGCAAGCTACGCCCTTTATTCAGGGAAATCGCGTTTAAAATTTAATTGCAGCTACCCTCTTTTCGCCGCAGGCGAAGAGGGTGGTCGAGCGAAGTCCCGTACGTACGGGACCCGGGTGAGTCGACCCGGCGGACATTAACGCCTCCCGATAGCTATCGGGAGCATTAGCGCAAATGTCCGCCGGGTCGACTCACCCCGAGTGCTCCGCCTAAAGGCGGATGCTCGACCCTCTCTCCCGCTTCGCGGTAAAGAGGGTAAAGCGCTTATTTGCAATTTAGCAACCCAAACCAGTTTAAACGCAATTGGCGTGGCCCTTTATTGTGCTAATCCCTCACTTTAACGTTTTTTGATTAGATTCGTAAAACAAAACCGATCTGATTTTTATGACTCCACCCAAACGTTTAGTAATAGGCCAGGGCCTAATCAGCGGCTATATCTCCATCTTTTTGGCCATCCTGGTCTTACTCGGCATTCTTTGTTTCCGTTATCCGGAGCGCTTAACCACGCCGGAGTTCCGGGAAATTTATACGAAGGAAAGCGTGCAGGCGCTGATGGCCGCCGGGATCATCGTGGCCTTCTTTTTTGCACTACTGAGCATCATCCTCAGCAAAAAAATCAAATTGGCGCTCATCGGTTCGGCTATCGCGGGCGCCGCCATTTTACTCGGCGCTTTAACGGTTAAAGGACGCGCGGTTGATAAAGTTAGCTGGCACATCGGGCTCGACTGGATGCTGCTCGACCTGCTTTTAATGACGATCATATTTATCCCGCTGGAATTATTCTTCCCAAAAAATAAGGAACAAACCAAGTTTCACGAAGAATGGCGCACCGACCTGATGTATTTTGCCATCAGTCATTTGTTTATCCAGTTTTTTGGCATCGTGACGCAAAAGCCTGCGGTTTTATTTTTTGGCTGGATAGGGATGGACAAAGTGCACGTATGGGTACAAAGCCTGCCGTTTATCCCGGCCTTGCTGCTGGCGTTTTTTAGTACGGACCTGTTTCAATATTGGGCGCACCGCTTTTTCCATACCCGCGTTTATTTATGGCGTTTTCATTCCATACATCACTCTACCCAAAATATGGACTGGCTGGCCGGCAGCCGCACCCATTTTATCGATATATTTTTTACCCGCGCCATGACTTTTATCCCTTTATACGTATTGGGATTTTCGACCACAGTTTTCAACGTTTATATTATCTTCATTGCCATCCACGCTGTGCTCATCCATGCCAATACGCGTATTAACTTTGGTTTTTTAAAATATATCGTTACCACGCCGCAATATCATCACTGGCACCATTGTGAAGATCCTAAATATTACGGCCACAACTTTGCGTCCATATTTCCTTTAATCGATATCCTTTTCGGCACCTATTATTTACCGGGCAAAGAGTGGCCCGCCGGCACAGGCGTGCACGAGGCGCAATACCCCAAAGGCTTCTTAAAACAATCGGTTTATCCGTTTACCAAAAGCCCTTTTGATACTGATTTGAATATGGACGAGCGAAGTGAGCGATAAATAACGTAAAATTCGCTACCGCGCCATAGTCAGGCGCTTTTAGGAGTAAGGGCGGTTATCTCCTTGCCATTCAGGTATAGCATCCTGCCGTCTTCGTGCCGGTAGCGCCACTTATTTACAATAAAAGCTGTTTCCAAATCCTGGTCGGCTGCCAATAAACGACCCTGGTACACAACCCCGTTATTGAAGGTTACTTCGGTAAATTTCAATTGGCGACGATCTTTGTTTTCGCGGGAAACATACTTCAGTATTTCATTGCCTTTCACTTGGCTGATTTTTTTATCAAATGTACGCTGCTGCAAAATCCACTATGCCATAACCGTCCGACGTACGGCAGCAAAAACCGATCAGGCTGCCGGTTATGACGTGAGTGGCAAGGTTAGGGTCGTTCTGGTTGGTTATTTGTTCAAAAGGCGTTAGCCAGGGCTCCCACGCACCATTATTTTTTTGGATACGCATATTCACGATGCCGTGCCCGGGCACATTTACCAATTGAATACCCGTAATACTTGAAGCGCTTGCCCTGGTATCCCCTATAATTCTTGTAATTCCTTTCCCGGTTTCCACTCCTACGACAAACGCGGTTATTTTATTGCTTTCCAGGGAAATAGCAACATCATCAAAACTGCTCACTTTTGTCCATTTAAAGCCCGAAACCTGGAAATTCTTTTGTTTCTGCAGGGACTCAAAAGCTTTTATAGGGCCGGGATTTGAAGTAGTCCAATTGATGAAATCGAGCGAGATAAAATTTGGATAGCGGCCGCCAAAAATGAAGGCAAACGCCTGCGCATGCTTGATGATCAGGTCGGGGGCATTCCGTTCCCATTCGCTCCCGGTTGGCGCCTTGCCAAAATGATTTAAAAAAGTTAGCGGGTTTTGCAAATTCGAGTTCTCTCTCAGGTCCGTCCAGGTATTTATATCCAAAGCCCCGTTGCCATGTTCGTTTTCTGCAAAAACGGCCCTCATCACCGGGAATATTTCCTGTACGCCTTCGTCCGGCTCATTTTCAATAAAGGCAAACAGGCGCTGCGGGGTCTCCACTACATTTCCTGTTTCATCCATCCCGTCAATTAAATACGAAAAATTGCGGTTCAGCAAAGCATCAGTCTGCGCCGCTTTGCCTGATTTGTAGCACCCAATGGTTTCCTTCAATGTTTCATCCAGCGCCGACAAGGGTGTCGGAGTAGTCTGACCGGGTTTGGGGCCGGTTAAATAACTTTCGAAGAATAAAGTAACAATTTCGCGCGGATTACGGGTAAGCCAGTTATTTAGCTCATTCAATACCGTTTTCCAGTCGGTTTTACTGGATACAATGCCGTGGCCATGCTGCAGGTGCAGCGAGTCCTTATCATCACCCATAATATCGAGCGCCAAGCCTCTTACGCCGTAATCCAGCAGCTGCGAAATGGTGAAGCATTGGTTGTTGCCCGGGGCGGTGGTGTTCCAGGCGTTATGTGCCGCAAGCCAGCGTTGATCTTTGAATCGCCGGGTATCAATTGTTGGTGTGCTCATACAGATAAGATTTAATGACTAAAGTTAAGGCCTATTTCGCATTAAGCAAATTTTTTTGTGCTGAAAAATGATTTGGACATACTTTACAAATGTTTCTTAAGACAACTATTTAGATCGTGGGGTGAGCTGAGGTTGATATCCGAAGCCCTAAAAAGCTAATTTTTTTGAGATGGTGTTAAAAGGTCTATTTGCCTAAAAAATTCAGCCATCTTTTTTAGGTTCGGATTGTCGTCAGCGTTGGTGTTTAATACATTAACAAAACTATGCGTCCGTTTATCCGTGGTTATGACGTAACTCCAATCGTGACCGTCTATGTAGGATAGGAATTCCCCTGTCTTTATCTTATCGAAAGTAGTTAAATCAAAGGAATTGATTAACCTATTCCAATCAGACTGCGAAATTTTAGTTTTAAGTTTTTTACTGCCGCTGCATTTTATGGAGTCTTTATCAATTGTTAAGCTGAATGACCCGCCCTGCTCAGCGCCATTATACGAATACTGTATTTGCAAAATATGTTCCTGTAGCAACGTGTTGGTTGAAAATATGATTGAATCATTTTCAAAATAGACATTTTTAATATTTGAAAAGTTATCATGTACCGAGGAGATTTCGCTCGTATAGACTATTTTATCGTCCCGGTAATACGAGGTAGTTACCTTTTGATTGATCGTTACTATCTTAATCGCCCTAAAAGGTGTTTGACTGCTGTTTACGTATTCTTTTTTAGTATAAATACTATTAATTTTATATTCAGGACCGTCAAATATGCTAATGGGCGAAAGCTTTGGATTGCTGTCTACATCCCTAACATAGGCATCAATATTTGCTATTTTTATGTTTAAAGGAGCGGTATTGGATGTCCCCGAAATTGGCTTAACCTGGCAAAAACCGGCAACATGAGATGATAATAAAAATAGTGTCGCTGCAAAAAGTTTCATTCTACTAAGTATAATACCGCTTCTCACCTTACTACCAACTCCACCTTCAGCACCACGGGCTCCGCCCCGAACCTTGGCCCGCCAAAATCAGTTTCATCACCGTTGAGTATGCGCAAAAATTTGAATTGCCCGTTTTCATAGTGCCCTTCCTCCACTTTTAAATATTGCCATGCACGGCCTGCATTACTGCCCAAAGGTTTGAAGGTGATGTGACAGCGCGCGCCGATAACCACAAACTGGTTGGCAGCCAGTTGTACGATCATCAGTTTGCTGTTTGCTTCGCCATCCGCCGGCGAACCCTGGCGCCTGCCTGCGCCAAAGGATACAATGGCCTGCCAGTCACCCAGGTCGATGGTTTGTTCGGCATGGTCCTCGTGCTCCACAACGGCTTTTATCTTTCCCTCAAAGCCCCATTCGGCCAGTTGGCGCATCATGGGACCTGCCATGGCATAGTCCGATGCAAAAAGCCCCACGCGCAGGGCAGTTTCAGTGGAGGTTTCGGGACGCCCATTTGCATCAATGCCAAACGGCGAAAAGCCGATGCCACCGCGGGCAATTACCTCATAAAGGTATTTAGCGCGGTCGGGGCTTAACGCGGCCTCGGGCACAAACAGCGCATTATCAGGCCGGTCATACAGGTCGATCACCTTTAATATCGTTTTACTGCCGGACAGGTAAATATCCGGGGCCAGCAAATCAAGCGCCGGCGCGGCAGCCTTCCAGATAGGGATGACGTTATCAGTTGGGCCGCCGCTCTCGTAGGTATTGGCCATAGGGTTTCCAAACGGCTCACGAAGGGCAGCATTAGTATATAGGGGCAGAGGATATTCTGCCTTACCTGCCGCCGCCACTTTGCCGATAAAACGCGCAACCGACCATGCGTGAAAATATTCGTCGGCACGGTCGCCAAATACTTGCTGCCAGGTGCCGCCGGTAACAACGGGCACATTCAGCGTTTGCAACATCGCCGGTTTTAAAAGTTCAGCCGGTACCTGTTCTCCAAACAACTTTTGCGCCACGGGCGAATAATCGCGCATGCTATCCCAGGCGCCCGATTCATTCTCCACCTGTACCATAATTACGGTATGCTCCGGATCAACCCGCTTCAGATGGCGCATTATGGCGCTAAACGCTTTAACGTCCGCATCCATTACAGCCTGGTAATGTGGTGAAGGAGAATCCACTGGCTGTCCATTTTTGCCGGTAATATTGGGATATTTGGCAGCATCACGTTTCATCCATTCGGGCATATAATGATTGCTGCCGTTTTTCCAGGTACCAAACCAAAGCAGCACCAAATGCACACTGTGCACGCGGGACTGCGCAAGCAGCGTATTCACCACCGAAAAATCAAACCGTCCGGGTTGCGGTTCTATTTGTTCCCAGTAAATGGGCACTTCCAGCGTGTTAAGGTGCATAACCTTTACCGCATCCCATACCTGTGGCAGCATGCCCGGCCAGCCACTGGAATTATGCGCCTGCCCGCCCAATATCAAATAGGGTTTGCCGTCAACCAGCAAAGCGTGGCGGCCATCTTTTTCGATGATACGGGGGATAGGGTTGGTTTGGGCGAAAGTGGTGCTGATGGTGATTATGGACACCAGAAAAGTGAGGACAAGGGTTTTCATTTATTTGGGGATTTAACCGATTAATATTATTGGATAATCAATTTTAGGATTAAACGTCTGCGGCCGATTAACAAGTCATTCCTATGCCTTTCAAATGCCAATCATCATTTCTTTAATTTGCTTTTCAAATACTTTTCGGAGTAAAAACCTGTTGTTCGATTGTCCTTCTTGTTATAAATTAACCAATCCTCAACATCTTTGCGATTAATGCGCACTTTATCGCCGGCTTTGATGTTTCTTACATCAAAGCCCGAATCTGCAAAGAGACCGTCAAAATGCCCGTTATTATATTTAAAGATGATCGACCACATATGCTCATGAATACCGTCGTCGGCAAAACGAGATTTTACCTGGAACTTGTAATTATTCGTATCCTGTCCATGAATCGTTAAACTATCTATAAATATCTGCAAATGCGTTAAGGCCGTGTCTTTTAATGCCAGCAAAATGGAGTCATTCTTAGGTAAATAAACTGACGTATATTTATCACTGCTTTTGCGTTTATAGTGACAAGACGCTGCCGCAAAAACAATATAGGCAAATAACATGCGGTGAATTTTCACGAGCACTAAAATAGCGATTAAATGTTAAATGCACGGGAAAAGTTGGCAACGTGGTAACTCACATACGTTAGAGTGCGGGTCAGGAACCACCTTTTCGCTTAGTTCCTCTGCGGCGCTTAATTTTATCGTTCCACGCCGGAAACTCATCATATATTTGGGCATACTGAAAGAGCACCATCGATTGTACCCCTTCCGGGTGATTTTTTAAATTTCCTGAATAGGTAACATACCAATAAATATCTAAAGCATCGATGCCTTCGGCGAGCATTTTAACAGCCCAGGCCTGGCTCCTCGGTTCGTCCTGCGGGCCGATGCCATTTATAATTGACTCCCGTAATCCAAACAATTCGTCTTTTACATAACCATATGTGCGGATAGCAGATGCTCCAATATAAACCAAATCCACATGGCCATCTTTCAATTGATAAACGAGGTATACGCCGTTCCTTTTCTCAGGGACATTACATACCTCTGCCAGTGAGTCAGTCGGTTTAAAAAAGAAGTGCCCTTTGGTCCTGTATTTTTCGACGATGTCAAACATGATATTAGCGATTTTGACAAAACTACGCATATAATCATAATCGTCTTTATTTTATCGGCTAATATAACGCCGGGTTTTGTTAACCGAATACACAAGGAATTAACCCATTAGGTAACCACAATATTACCTGACATCAATAATAATAGCTTTAAAATTGTGTTGAAATCCCATCCGGAAACGACCGGCCATTTATGCACGCGATACCCCTAAAAATGAAAACAAAAACAATCGGCTGCATAGCAGCGCTATCACTCTTTTTTACGGTGACCAACGTTGTTGCGCAGGACAAAACCGCGACGCTTTTACCCCCGCCACCAAAAATAGTTGTGGATGGCGACATGAGCGAATGGGGCGACAGCCTGCGTTATTATTATGCCGAAAAGCATTGGAACTACGCAATCGCCAACACCAAAGATACGCTGTACTTCGCCATTCGTTTTAATGATCGTGTTGACCAGCTGCGGGTGCTGCGTGCCGGGTTAACCATAAGTATCGACCCAAAAGGTAAAAAGAAGGAAGCCTATAGCATTACCTTCCCATTAAAAACGGAAAACGGTTTGCCGCTAAGCGCCATTCGCGACACAGGCGCCGCGGAATCGATCAAGCAGGAACGTGAAGAACTGATGCGGGAAAAACTCACCAGCCTGCGCGGTATCAAAGCGGTGGGTTTTAAAGATATTGAAGATGAAATGATGACCACCGCAAACACCTATGGCATAAGAGGCGCCGTGGATTACGATGATAACGGCTACCTGGTTTGCGAGGCGGCTATCCCGCTGCAATTTTTCCACGCAGACGACCCCGCTAAAACCCCCTGGTCGTTTAATTTCAGGATCAATGGCATCGAACGCAAACTACCGCAAGAAAGCGGCGATGAGGAAGGCAATGACGGCGGCGACAAGCGCGGCGGCATGAGCAGGTCCGGAGGCATGGGCGGCGGCCATCGCGGCAGCCGCGGCGGAGGCGGAAGCCACAGTCAATCCAACAGCGGCAACCAGAGCGAATTAGCTAAATCAACCGATTTTTGGACTAAGTTTTACCTGGCGCATTAATTCCTCTGCTCTAATCAATGTAATCACAAAAATCAACTAAATCAGCGGTCAAAAATCAGCGGTCAAAAAAGCCCCGGTTAACCATTCCGGGGCTCCACTAAAATTAAACTATAAAACTGAACACAAAACACCTTTTTGAGCTTAAAGCTAAAAGACCAAAGCATAAAGCTTTATCCCGTCAATCGTCCGTCCTCCAGCTTTAATAAGTTAACCGCCGCTGCAAAAAGCTTTTCGCTTTCTGCTTTAAGCCTTCCGCTTCTTCAACTGCATCCCATCGAATTCCCGCAGTTCAAACACTTATAACAAGTACCCGAGCGCAGGGTAGTATGCCCGCATACGTTACATGCCGGCGCGTCGCTTTGCACACCCATGCTCAAATCAACACCGTACTGCTTCTTCATACTGCTACTGCCACTTTCAACTGCTACTGATTTAACCGGTTGATACACATTCGTCTCATCAATGTTAACATCCTCATCAGGCATCATCGGGTTGCCGGTAACTGCATTTTGTTCGGTAATTACATGCACCAGGTCGGTACGGTTTTGGTACTCGTAGCCCAGCATGCGGAAAATATAATCGATGATGCTTGTCGCACTTTTAATATTGGCGTGGCCAACCACCATCCCGGCCGGTTCGAAACGGGTGAAAGTAAATTTCTCTACATATTCTTCCAGCGGCACGCCATATTGCAATCCCACCGACACCGCGATGGCAAAGCAGTTCATCAACGAGCGAAAGGTTGCGCCCTCTTTGTGCATATCTACAAAAATTTCTCCCAGGGTGCCGTCTTCGTACTCGCCGGTGCGTACGTAAACCACCTGGCCGTCAATGCTGGCCCTTTGGGTATAGCCATAGCGCTTGGCAGGCAGGCTCTTCTTTTGCACAACGCGAGAGAGTTGCCGCATAAAGTGGGTGTCCTTTGATTTTTCAATAATAGCCACCGCGGCTTCGATCACCTGCTCAGGGGTAAGGTCACTTAGCTTTACGTTGGCGGCCTCGCCCAGAACTTCTTCTACGGTTTCCAGCTTTTCGTCGGATTTTTCCTCTTTCACATCTGACTTGGTCGACAGCGGCTGCGATAACTTGCAACCGTCGCGGTAGAGCGCATTGGCTTTCAAGCCAAGCCGCCAGGATAGCTCGTAGCAATCTTTTATCTCATCCACCTTAGCCTCATTAGGCAGGTTGATCGTTTTGGATATGGCGCCCGATAAAAACGGCTGTGCTGCGGCCATCATTTTAATGTGCCCGTGCGAGTGGATATACCGCTCGCCTTTTGCGCCGCATTTGTTGGCGCAGTCAAATATGGGGTAATGCTCCTGTTTCAGGTAGGGGGCGCCCTCAATCGTCATCGTGCCGCAGATGAATTCATTGGCATCGGCTATCTGTTTGCTGGTAAAGCCCAGCGCACGCAAAACGTTAAAATCGGGCGAATTATATTGCTCAGGCGTAAAGCCAAGCCGTTTCAGGCAATCCTCGCCCATGCTCCACACATTAAAGGCAAAACCGATCTCGAAAGCCGAAACGATGCCTTTGTCCAGCTTTTCCAATTCGTTATCCGTAAGGCCTTTCGCTTTAAGTGTTTCGAAGTTTATAAAAGGCGCCCCCTTTAAAGTGGCGGCGCCTTTAGCGTAGTTTATAATGGTTGTGACTTCATGTTCGGCATAGCCCAGGTTACTAAGCGCTTCGGGCACGGCCTGGTTGATGATCTTAAAAT
>Ga0206949_1246_pt1 | contig 16118 bp, 12 predicted proteins | sample Alteio_BWOrgHeat_40_FD_153240 | JGI IMG/M metagenome (GOLD analysis project Ga0206949, IMG submission 153240) | Enriched cells from forest soil in Barre Woods Harvard Forest LTER site, Petersham, Massachusetts, United States -... | ecosystem: Environmental > Terrestrial > Soil > Temperate forest >...
AAAGCTCCGGCGAATATTGGGTGCGGAAGTAGCCGCGGTCGCCGATGTTCGCCTTGATCGTGATCTCGGAATCGAAGGCTCCCCCTTCGGTTTTGTCGCCTTTGAGGAGTACCACGGCGCTGCGGTCCGGATCGCCCGCGGGGCCGACGACCACGGGGATCTGCCACTTGAGCGGGGCCGGATCTTTTTGATGAATCGTGAAGCGCTCCTGCTTCAACTCGACCGTGGAAAGGGGAGGCGCCGGCTGAGCGCCGACCTCTACGACCGGAAAGCCGGGCTGCTCCGTCCAACCCGCGGCAAATTCCCGCACGGGCTTGCCGGAAGCCTCTTCCAGAGCGCTCCAGAGATCGGTCGTGGTGCTGCTCGAATAGGCATGCGCCTTCATATAGGCGCGAATGCCGTCGCGAAAGGGTTCCTCGCCGAGCCAGCTTTCGACCATCCGCAACACCGCCTGGCCTTTGCTGTAGGTGATCTCATCGAATCCGAAGATCGCTTCGGCCTCCGTGGCGACAGGGCGCTGGATGGGATGCGTGGTCGAACGGGAATCCAGGCGCATCGCCCAGTTCTTGTCTCCCGAAGCGCGCAGCCAGGTTTTCCATTCCGGATTAAAATGATCGGTCGCCTTCGTGCCCATCCAACTGGCAAAGCCTTCGTTCAGCCAGAGGTTGTCCCACCAGGCCATGGTGACCAGATCCCCAAACCACTGATGCGCGATCTCATGCGCGACCACCGCAAAGACGCGTTCCTTGGTCTGCTGGGAACTTTCGGCCGGATTGTAGAGCAGCGCGTTGTCGTTGAAGATGATGCAGCCCCAGTTTTCCATTCCGCCCGCGCCGGTGCTCGGCAGCGCCACCTGATCCAGCTTCGGCAGGGGATATTTGACCCCAAAATATTCGTTATAGAAGTGCAGCACCTTCTTAGTGGCGTCCATGGCGTAGCGCGCCTCTTCCTTTTTGCCGGGCGTGACGAAAATACGGAGTTGGATGCCATCCACTTCATCTTCGATTTTCTCGAGATCGCCGATGCAGAGCGCCAAAAGGTAAGTGGCCATTTTCGGTGTTTCAGCGAACTTGTATTTCACCAGATCGCTGAGGATCGGCTCGGGCTTGGAGGCCGGCATGTTCGAGACCACTTGGAATCTCGAAGGAACCGTCACCGCCAGGCTGAAAGTCGCGCGGAATACCGGCTCGTCCCAGCAGGGGAACATCCGGCGCGCATCGGTGGCTTCAAACTGCGTCGCCAGCGCGTGGCGGTCCTTTCCGTCTTTCTGGAAACGGGAAATGTAGAGGCCCTGCGGCGCTTCGGTGAGCGTGCCCGAGAAACTGAGCCGCAGCGTGTAGCGTCCCGGATCCAGGGACGACTTGAGAAAGAAGGTGAGCGTTTGTTGCGCGGAATCGACGATCGGCGTCAGCGTGACATTTCGCGGCGCAAGCGTGGCGTGGGTGATCTCCAGCCCCAGCGAATTCAGGACGATTTTTTGCGTGGTTTGAAGGACTTCGATTTCGATGACCTCTTCCCCGAAGAAGCTCGCCTGATCGAGGTTCGGCGCGAGGTCGATTGCGTAGCGCAGCGGGACAATGTCCTTCGGGAGTTTCCCGGGAGTTTTTTCGAAAGAGAACGGCTCTTCAGCGCGGAGAATTCCGGCGACGAAGCCGATGGCGACGAGGCAGCAAAGACGGGCGAGGGCGAACATGGGGGACAATGTGCAAGACATTGGGGGGTGAGAAAAGAAGGATTCGGTGGCGGAAAACTCAAACACAGAAGCCGGTGTCAAAACTGAAGCCCGCATCGCTGCATGTCGTCCTCGTCCCTCGTACTCGTTCTCGTCCTCGAATCCGCCAACCTTTCGAGGACGAGAACGAGTACGAGGGACGAGGACGATTGCCCGAGTTGAACGTCTCCAGACGAGCCCCGCCTACTCCAACCGAATCGTCGCGCTCCGGCCATGCGCATCCAGCCCTTCGATCTCACTGAACTTCGAAATCGTCGAGACCGACTTCTTCAACGACTTCGCATCCAGCCGCACGAGGCTGGTGCGGCGTTGGAACATATCCACCGTGAGGCCGGGGAAGGACTTGCCGGCGCCGCCAGTGGGCAACGTGTGGCTGGGGCCGGCCAGGAAATCGCCGGCAGCGACCGGCGACCAACCACCGAGGAAGATCGCGCCCGAGGTGCGGATCTGTTCGGCGATGAGATTGTCATCCTTCGTCACCAATGAGATATGCTCTGGCGCGAAGTCGTTGGCGATGGCGACGGCTTCCTTCAGGGATTTGACGAGGATCAACGCGCAACCGTGGTCGAGGACTCCGGCGAGGTGCTCCTGCCGGCTCAATTTCGCGAGTTGCTTCGCCATTTCCGACTCCACCGATTTCAGCAGCTTGGCGGAATTCGTGAGAAAAAGGATTGAGCTTCCCTTGCCGTGCTCAGCTTGCGCCAGCAGATCGGATGCAATCCAGGCCGCGTTCGCGCTTGCATCCGCCAACACCAGGATTTCGCTCGGCCCAGGGAGCAGATCGATCGCCACTTTGCCGAAAACCTGACGCTTGGCTTCCACCACATACGCATTTCCGGGGCCGAAAATCTTCTGAACGCCCGAGATCGACTTCGTTCCAAAAGCGAGAGCGGCAATCGCTTGCGCGCCGCCCGTGCGATAGATCTCTGTGGCGCCACAGAATCGCAGCGCATAGTTCAGCGCATCGTTCACCTTGCCATCGGGTCCGGACGGTGTGGTCACCACGATCTCCGGCACGCCCGCGGCTGCGGCGAGTGTCACGGTCATCACCGCAGTGGAAACGAGCGGCGCCGTGCCGCCGGGCACATAGATGCCGACGCGTTGAAAGGCGTCGTAGCGTTCGCCGACGAGGCCGCCCTGGGCATTTTTCATCGTCCAGTTTTCACGCAGGCTTTTGCGCGCAAACGCGAGGACATTCGAGTGCGCAATGGCGATTGCTTCTTCCGTGGCGGCGTCCACTTCGGGTTCTTCCGTGACGCGAAGATCCGCCGGCTTTAGACGAGGACCGCCAAACCGGTGGGTGAAATCCAGCAGCGCGTCGTCGCCCATGGCGCGCACAGAATGCAAAATCTCCTGAACGGTTTTTTGAACCTGCGGATCCGCCTCGGCGTGGCGCTTGAGAGCGGAGAGGGATTCAGAGAAATCGGGGTCGCTGTGGCGGAGAACTCGCATGGACGGAAAAGGATCGTGAAGTAGCTATGGAAACGAATAACGTGGCATTTCTTCCTGATGCGGCGATCTGCGCCTTGGGCGAGCAATCGCAAAAGAAAGAGCCGGAAATTTTCCCAGCGTACGTAAGTTTTGCGAGAATTTTAAAGGGGGACGGGGCGAAAAGTTTCCGGAATGATCGCGGATCCGCTCAAAGGGGTCAGGCCTGGGCTGGGAAAGCTTTCATTGGAATGGAAGATCGGCCCAGCCCATGCCTGACCCCGGAGGCGCGCTTCAGCAAACGTCTCCGGGAAGATTATTAGCGCCCGTTCTTGGCCCTCGAATTCGCCATTTTCTCGAGGACGAGGACGACCAAAACCGCGGCCCATACCAAACCCCCGCCCGTGAAATTTCGTCACCTGTTTGTCACATGAGGGGTCTTGCCAAGGCGGGTGGCTGATACAGCCTATTGCCATGAAGCATGGCCTAACGCGCTGGATTGGAATTCTGGTTCTGATGTTGACCGTCGTCGCATGCCGCAAGCCGGACACGGATGTGTCCACCTCTGATGCGCAACCGAAGGGAAACCCCGCCAACACTTTGGAACTGCTCTTCACCTATGGATCGGAGAAGGAAGAGTGGGTAAAGGCGGTGACCGCTGATTTTAACCGCAGCGAATTCAAGGCGGCTTCCGGTAAATCGATTCATGTGACGGCCGTGGCGAAGGGCTCCGGCGAGCTGGTGGATGGGCTGATCAACGGAACGGACAAGGCCCAGATCGCCAGCCCGGCCTCCTCCGCCTTTATCAAACTTGGAAATGCGCAATGGCGCGCAAAACACGGGAAAGATCTCTTCTCTCACACGGATAATCTGTTGCTTTCTCCGGTAGTGATCGCCATGTGGCAGCCGATGGCGGAGGCCATGGGGTGGGGGAAAACGCCCGTTGGCTGGGCGGACATTTTGAAGCTGGCCAAGGATCCCCAAGGCTGGCAATCGCTCGGCTACCCGCAATGGGGACGATTCAAATTTGGCCACACGCACCCGCAGTTCAGCAACAGCGGCCTCATCTCGCTCTTTGCCGAACTTTACGCCGCCACTGGCAAGAAGACGGGACTCACGGCGGAAGACATCGCCCGCCCCGAGACCGCCCGATTCCTGGGCGACATCGAGGGATCGGTCGTTCATTACGGCAGCTCGACGGGGTTTTTCGGCAAGAAGATGTTTGCCAATGGCCCCCAGTACATGAGCGCCGCGGTGCTCTACGAAAACATGGTAATAGAGGCCTACGGGCAAAAGACGGCGCCGCAATTTCCCATCGTAGCCATTTATCCCAAGGAAGGGACTTTCTGGAGCGATCATCCGGCGGGAATCGTGGACGCGGAGTGGGTCACCGACGAGCAGCGGGAGGGGGCTTCAAAATATCTCTCCTTCCTCCTCGAGCGTCCGCAGCAGGAGCGCGCGCTGAAGTTCGGATTCCGCCCGGCATTGGCCGAGATTCCGTTGGGCGCGCCGATCGACACCGACCACGGCGTGAATCCCCGCGAACCGCAGACGACTCTCGACGTGCCGGATGCCGAAATCATGGATTCAGTGATCCGGCTCTGGCGCGAAAACAAGAAACACTCCAATATCACGCTCGTGATCGACGTTTCCGGGAGCATGAACGATGGGGGAAAGATTCAGAGCGCGCGGCTCGGAGCGCAGGAACTCATCCGGTTGCTGGATGAGAAAGATACCTTCCGCCTCATGCCTTTCAACAATCAGACGCTTCCTTCGCAGCCTGCCGGCTTGGTCCGCAATGTCCGCGACCGGGCGCTTCGCGATGCCGGTTCGCTCATCGCGGATGGCGGCACGGCGCTCTACGACACCATTGCCACGGCCTATCGTGAGCAGATGGAGAATGCGAAAAAGAGCTCCGACAAGATCACCGCTGTAGTAGTGCTGACGGACGGCGCCGACACGGACAGCAAGCTGAAACTCGATCAGCTCCTTTCGACGATCCGCTTCGACAACGAAAACCGCGCGATCCGCGTCTTTACCATCGGCTATGGCGTCGATGCCGAGACCAGTGTTTTGAAAAAAATCGCCGAAGCGACCCAGGCGAAATTCTATGAAGGAAAACCCGAGAACATTCGCGAGGTCTTCAAGGACATCTCCACCTTTTTCTAAACGTGCCCGACGATAGCCCCAAACTCACCATTCTAGGAAAACTGAGCGTTTTCCTCTTCATTGCGGCATGCGCATTGGGCGCCTGGATGCTCTTTGCCAGGAAGCCGATTGATACATCGGCGCCCACGGAAGGCCCTGTCACCGCGGCGAGCAAAAGTTCCCCTGGCGCGCCCGCCGCCGTCGCCGAGATCGGCATCGCCTACGGCACGGAAAAGCAGCGCTGGCTTCAGTGGGCGGTCGAACAATTCTCGGCCACGCCCGCAGGACAACGGATCAAGGTCAATCTCATCCCGAAAGGTTCACTCGAAGGGGCGCAGGCGATCCTTGGCGGGGACCAGAAGATCAACGTCTGGAGTCCGGCCAGCACGATTTACGAAGATGTGTTCACGCAGGAATGGCAGATCCAATACGGGAAACCTGCAATTCTCCGTAAAGAGGCGCTGGCGTTGACGCCCATGGTTTTCGTCTTCTGGGCCGAGCGTTACGACGCCTTCGTCGCCAAATACAAGGAGGTGAATTTTTCGACCATCGGGCAGGCCCTGCACGAACCGGGAGGCTGGGATTCCATTGCTCAGAAGCCCGAGTGGGGGCTTTTCAAGTTCGGCCATACGAACCCCAACCAATCGAGCAGCGGACTCACCGCGCTGGTCCTGATGGCCAGCGAATTTCACAAAAAGAATCGCGGCCTCACGATGAAGGATATCCTCGATCCCGGATTCCACACTTGGATGGAAGGCATCGAAACCGGAACCTCCGGTTTATCAAATTCCACGGGCAACATGATGCGCGATATGGTTCTGCGCGGTCCTTCCAGCTATGACGCCCTGTGTGTCTACGAAAGCGTGGTGATCGATTATCTGAAGAGCGCCGAGGGCCGCTGGGGAGAATTGAGAGTCGCCTACCCGAAGCAAAACGCTTGGAACGACAATCCCTACTACGTTCTCGATGCCCCGTGGTCTTCTCCCGCGCAGAGGGCGGCGGCAGGCGAGTTTCTCGATTATCTGCTCAGCGAGCCCATTCAGCGGCAATCTCTCCAACATGGGTTTCGCCCGGGAAATCCCACCGTGCCGATTAAGTTTCCGGAGAGCCCCTTTGTCACATTCCAGCGCTTCGGGCTGAAGGTCGATCTGGGTGAGATCTGCGAGCCGCCGAAAGCGGAGGTCATCAACAATCTGCTCGGCCTCTGGCAGCGCGGCCGCGCGCCAAAATAACCCGCGAGTGTTCCGTTATCTCAAAGCCGCATTTTGGGCAGCGCCGGAGACGGCAGGCCTGGGCCGGATGCCGGTGAATGCCATCGTATGCTGCGGCTTCGCCATTCTCGGGTTTGGCCACCCGGGATTCTGGCTGCTCGGCATGGCTCTGGAGGCGAGTTACCTCTACGCGCTCACCGCGAACGCGCGTTTCCGGAAATGCGTGAACGCGACGCGTTTGGCGACTGAGGAAAGCGCCGCGGAGTGCCAGCGCCTGGCTTTGATCGCCAAACTCGCTCCCGAAGCGCGCAAGCGGTTGACGCTCCTGGAGCAAAAGTGCGCGAAGGTGACGGCGCTCGAGCAGGACGCGCAGATGGAGGACTTCATCGTGGAGGGAAACCGCGCCGCCATGCGTAAGCTGCAGTGGCTTTACCTGAAAGTGCTCACGGCGCAGCAGAATCTGCGGGCGCAGGAGAATGCGCGAAGCGATGAGGAGATTCGGCAGCAGATCCTCGGCCTTCGCAACGAAGTGGCTTCGGACCGCCTTTCGCCTTCGCTGCGCGAATCGATGGAAGCCACGCTTGAACTTCTGGAGCAACGCCTCGCGAATTCCGAGCGGAAGAGACAGTCGCTTGCTGAAACCGAGAGCGATCTGACCAGGATCGAGGCGTTGGTGGATTTGGCGATGGACAACGCAGGGATGCGAGGGAATCGCGAATCAATTTCCACCAACATTGAATTGGTCAGCCAATTGCTGGACGATTCGGTTTATGGGGAATCCGGGCGATCCATCGCGGCGCTGGATCGAGCTTTCCAGAAGCAGAGTTCGTAAGACTTCTGTTAGGCCTTTGAGGTGGACAGAATTGGGATTCGGGACCTTTGGTTACGGAACCTCCCAATTTGGGTCGACGCTCACTCTGAAGAGTTGCCGAAATCCTGTAATCCAATAAATCCTGAAAATCCTGTCTCTTCCATTGGGCGATCCGTTAGAACGAGTGATCGTGGAAGTCGCGTGCGCCGGGTTGAGGTATCAAATTTTGAACAGGATTACAGGATTTCCAGGATGGACAGGATTGAGATTCAGAGGTTCGGCCTGGAGGAAACACGAACGCAACGGAAATAAATCTCTGCTTCCCGATCTTAGCGTCCTTAGCGCCCTTTGCGTGAAACCCTCTGCATTCAGATGGAATGTGAGACTATATCCCGTCCTGTGATGCTTCTGTGCAAAGAGACTCCGATGGCTAAAAACCGGAATGAATAGCCGCAAACAGGCACAAAATGCCTGACGCGGCATAGCCGGGTAGCTAAAGGGGACAGCCCGAAGGGCTTGAACATAGTAGCCAGGGGCAACGCCCCTGGAATTGTCACCCATTGCGCCGCGCCCTGAAAGAGGCGCAACAACCGTCCATCTACTGGAGACAGCCGCCCTGGTTTCGAAAACACCGGGCGCGAAATTGTGTTGCCCTTACAGGGCAAATCGCAATTTTACGCGTTTCCAAGGGCGTTGCCCCTGGCTACTATGTGGGAGCCCTTCGGGCTTGAAAAACGATACGGAGTTTCGTCGTTGTTTCCCGCCTATCGCAGCAAGGAAGATTATGGCTGCCCGGCGAACTTAAACAGGATCAACTCGGCGAGGTTGTCGGTCGGGTAGTAGAGCATTAGCGCGCCATCCCTGTTCTTATAATCCGTTGGAACCGAGGAGCTTGCCCTCCGGCAATGGATCTGGTGAATGCCGAGGTGATCCCGCGCATAGAGTTCTCCCCAAACTTCCACGCGAACCGCCGCCTTTAACTTCGTAACCAGCAATTCCGTCAATTCCTCACGCTCGTAAGCCTTGTAGACCACCTTTTGGGCCGCCTCAATCCGTGCATAATCCTGGCCTGAGCATTCCTCCAGGCCCGTCGCGGGTTTTTCCGTGTATCTGGAGGGAACGATGGCGATCCTAACCTTGGGATCGAACCCCGCTTCGCGATTTTGACGCGAGAGCGTATTGATCGACGCCTTCAATCGCCCGAAGGGTGGAACTTCAAGGGTTAGAAAGACGTGATCAAGTTTTAACGGGTCGCTGGACTCCTCGACGGCCACCGTGTAGGGCACGCCTCGAACGTGAACGAATTTTGCCGGGGTGGTGCGGATGCGCTCAAAAAGAAGCGCTCGCGCGTCAGGGCGTCGGGCCATTGGTGCGACTGGTTCCGACCACGGAGCGCCCGGAGCGTCCCCGTTTGGGCTTGGGTTTGCTGATGTCTGTCCGATGCTCGATCTTCTCGACCTGACCGTGCTTGAAGTACTGCTCGCGCAACTTGGTGTAGAGCGCTTCCCGGTCGTGGTAGAGGCGCTTCAACTTGCGCGGCGCGGCTTTCGTCAGGGCGTAGGCCGTAATGAGCGGGAGCGTGATGGTGGAATCCGCGTAGCACACGACGCAGTCCGGCAGGTTCTCGGGATCGATCTTTCCCCAGCTTACAGCCTCGCCTGGAGTGGCGCCGCTGAGTCCGCCCGTGTCCGGTCTCGCGTCCGTGCACTGGAGGAAGTAATCGTGGCCGCGTTCTTCGATCCCCATGACCTCCTGAATCTGCGGCTCCGTCTGCAGCATGAAATTCTTCGGCGAGCCTCCGCCCAGAATGAAGACGCTGGAAGTCGCGCCGCTGGATTTTGCGCCATAGACGATCGCGGCCGTCTGGTTGACGTCTCGATTCACGTCGATCAACAGCTTCGAGTCGCGAAGCGCCATAGCCGCGACATTCATTCCGATGGAGCTGTCGCCCGGGGAACTCGTAAAGATAGGAACGCCATACTGGTAGGCGGCGCTGAGCACGCTGGTCTCTTTGATGCCAAGCTTCTTTTCCCGCTCGTAGACGTATTTGCCGAGCAGGTAATGAAATTCGTCAGTCCCCATCGTCCGCTGGAATTCCGGCCCCTGGATGACGTTGCGGACGAAAGCGTCTGTGTCCAGCAGGACATCGTAGTCGAACAGCACATCGTAAATCCGGATGATGCCATCCCTGCGCAGATCCACATCATTAAGGAATGGCGAACCCGCGAAGAGATCCATCCCGAGACCGAAGTGCAGGTCGTGATAGAGGTTGGCGCCGGTGGAAATGATCCAATCCACGAAGCCCGCCTTCATGAGAGGAATGATGGCGGCTCTGCCGAGCCCGGCAGGCGTGAGGGCGCCAGTCAGAGACATTCCGACTACGCCGTTGCCAGCGATCATTTTGGATGTAAAAAGGCGGCATGCCTCGGCCAGTCGGCCTCCGTTGTAGGCTTTAAAGGCCGTATCGATCAAATCAGCGGTCTTGATGCCTTTGCGGATGGGCTCAGGCAGGAGACGCGGAAATTTCTTGTTCAGCGAGCTCATTGGGGCGGCTAAGGTAGCCGCAGACTCCGGGTGGTCAATGCGCATCTATACGAGTTTGCAACTGGGAGAAACCCTTAAAAAACGGGGCAAATGATGGCAGGTTGACGGAATCTGTGGAAATTCTCAAATTCGCTACATGCAGCCCCCGTGCGAGATGCGAATGCTCTTACATGAGTCACGAGCCGATGGATAATCCTGGCGTCGCTTCCCCGGTTTCCGATGAGGAACTGATGGAAGGCGTGCGCCGCCAGGAACCGGAGGCCCTTTCGCATCTCTACGACCGCTACAGCGGGGTCCTTAAGGCCCTCATTATGCGCATCATCCATAATGAGACGGAGTCGGAGGATCTGCTGCAGGAAATTTTCATGGAGATTTGGAACCATTCGCAAAATTACTCGCAGGATCGCGGCAAAGCGCTCGGGTGGATGGTTACGCTCACGCGCCGGAGATCGATCGACCGCCTTCGCAAGCGGATGAGCTACGCGAGAGTGGAGGAGCGGTTTCAGTTGGAGACGGAAAAGCAGCCGGACGCGTGGATCAACAATTCCGTCGAAGACGACCTCGAAGCGGCCGACATGCGCGCCGTGCTGACCAAAATTATGAACGGTCTGCCGCCAAATCAGCGTCAGGCCATCGATCTCGCATTTTTCCAGGGGATGAGCCAGCGAGAGATCGCTGCGCACACGGGAATTCCACTAGGCACCATCAAAACCCGTCTTGAATTGGGCCTGAAGAAAATATCGGACGGGTTGAAAGGGTTAAAGAATGAGTTTTGAAGAATTTGAACACCGAGCGCGGCTCTACGTGCTGGGCGCTCTGGAGCATGACGAAGTCGTCGCGTTCGAAGTCGAACGAGCCGCTTTCGGGCAGCGGGCGGAGAATGTCATCGAGGATTGCCGGCGTTTGAACGCCGCGTTCGCCCTCGCATTGCACCCGCAGCCGCCGAGACAGGAGGCGAAGGCGAAGCTGATGTCTTTGATTCAGAAGTCACTGTTGGAAAGACGCGCAATGCAGGCATGAGTTTGCCCGGCAACGCGGTTTTCCTGGAACCCGAGCGGCAATCCTTCGTTGCCCTCGGGCGTAGTCCTTTTATTTGCACGCGGGTTCGCTAAGGCTTTTGTTGGTTGCTATGGGAATAGCTATGGATGCTTTATTTTTGCCGTGGGTAATAGCGTCGGGTGAATTTTGGTCTGTTTGTTCTTAGCGTAAGATGTTTTTGCATGGCTGGTGGTTCGAAGGGGGGTAATCGGCGTTAATCGGATGGCGGGTCCTAATTGGGTTCTATTGAGTGCGGTAACTCGAAATACTAGAAAGCCGATTTTCATGATTTATATCATAATGTTCTGTATGTGAGCGCTTTATGAATTTGATTGGAAATTCTCCTTGCCAAAGGAGGCGGCAGGACAGTCCTATTGTTGAAACAAGACCTACGCCGGCATTTAGCGTCTCGGCTGTCTTATTTTCAGGTTTCTGTAGATTTTCTTTGACCTAGAGTTCACTCGATTCTTAATTACGCCCCCACTATGTCCACCGTTATTGATACCGACAAACTCAGCGCAATTCTTGCCGCGGCTCAAAGCCCGAGTTTTAAGAAACTTTTGGAAGATCAGGAAAAAGCAAAGAAAGCCGTTGCCGATGCTGAGAAGCATCTCGCCGAGGTCGAAACCAGGCTTGCCGGATCCATCCCTCCCGAACTCGCAGCGCTTCTCTCCTCCGCCGAATCCGGCGAGAAAAAGACCAGGAAACCGCGCGCCAAGGCCGACAAGGGCGATTTGAAAAAGCCCGACCTTCAGGATTTGAAGGAGATCCTCGGAAAACTTCCCGGCAAGACCCTCAACATCCGGGGCGAAGGCTACGATACCCCCAACATCAAGGTCCTGGCAGACGCCAATCCGCACCTCTTGCGTTATGAAAAGGGCACCTGGCCCAAAGTAACGCTCCTGAAGTAACTTTCCTCAACCCACCAAGCGTCAGCCCTCCGGAAGGAATTCTGGAGGGCTTTTTTGTGGCCTATCGCCGACGTTTTCACCCGATAGCCCAGCTTCACTCAGCAGAGTTTCCCGCAGAGGCGCGGAGACGCAGAGGAGAGGAAATCTGGTTCTCTGCGTCTCAGCGGGAGTCATTTTTCCAACTGATTCACACAGCGGGTAATCCCATTCCTTGAGGACGGCTTCGCCAAAGTTAAGTAGATGGCGGATGCCCTTGAAAACAATCGGCACGGGAACCTGGCGCTCGGCGGCCAACCCACGGATCGAGAGTTCCCGGGCGAGAACCACCTCATGGACGGACTCAAGCAACCCAGGACCAAGTTCGCGATGGACCTCGATGGCCGCGGCGATGATCTGTGAGCCAATTTCGTTTTCGTCCATTTAGGGAATCCTGCGTAGAGGCGCAAAAGCGCGGTGAAGATTTTCAATCGTTTCTTATTAGCATCTCTGCGCCTCTGCACTGCTATCCGTCAAAATAACGCAGATCTGCGAGGAATTTCCTGAAGACGCCGCCAGCGAGGAACGAAGAACGAAGAACCAAGAACCAAGAACCAAGAACCAAGAACCAAGAACCAAGAATCGACTCCCACTTCATTTGAGGCGCGATGTTTGATTGCGGCTCCGCCGCGCTAGGTCTCTGCGGGAGTATTTTCCTCAAGCGCCTCCATTACCCCACCCGCGATCGCGCCAATCTTACATCCATCCAAACCGCGAGAATGAGCACGAACCCGCGGGCCATGAACTTGTTCGCGGTTTCCACGGAGAGGAGCACCATGCCATTCAGCAGGCAGGCCATGATCAGTGCGCCGAAGAGGACGCCGGGCACGGAGCCGCGGCCGCCTTTCAGACTCACGCCGCCGATGACGCAGGCGGCGACGGCGTCGAGTTCCATGAGATCGCCCACGGTGGTCGTGGAGTTTCCTCCGTAAGCCGTCTCGAGGAATCCGGTGAGGGCGACGATGGCGCCCATGAGGACGAATGCGCCGGTGGTGACGATTTCCACGGGAATTCCGGAGAGCACCGCGGCTTCCTCGTTGCCGCCGATGGCGTAGAGATAGCGGCCGAAGGGCGTGTGTTGGGTGATGACCCAGACGCCCAGCGACACGGCGCCGAGGATCAGCGCGGGGAGGGGAACTCCACGAAACTGGTTCGTAACGATCACGAAAAGCAGGATGACCTGCGCAAAGATGAAGAGCCGCAGGAACGTGAGTTCGCTATTATCGACTTCAAACCCGCGCTGCTTTCGAGCGGTGCGCGCCCGGAGGTGGACGATCAGGAAGCCGGCGACGACGACAGCCGCGATGGCGTAGCCGGCTTGTGCGGGCAGATAGTAGGTGGTCAGGAGCGAATACAGATTCGAATGTCCGCCAGCGACTACCGGCACCGTGTGATAGTTAATGACGCGCCAGAAGAGCCCCTTGAAAACGAGCAGTCCACCGAGGGTGATGATGAACGCCGGAATGCGCTCCCTGACGATAAGGCTTCCCATGGCGCACCAAAGCACCAGGGCGACGGCGAGCCCCGCCATCAGGGCAAAGGGCGCGGGCCAATGATGATTCGTAACCAGCACTGCGGCGATGCCTCCGATCAATCCTACTCCACTGCCGGCGCTCAGGTCGATGTGGCCGGGCAAAATCACGAGCAGCATGCCGATCGCCAGCGTGGCCGTGATCGAAAAATCGATCATGAGCTGCGAGAGATTGCGCGCGCTGAGGAACTGCGGCGATTCGATCGCAAAAAAGGCGCAGATGGCAAAGAGAGCGATGGCGAGAGAGAGATCGCGCAATTTCATGGAAGCGGGAAAGTCTTGGAAGGTTGAAAGGCTTGATGATTCGAATTGTGCTTACGCAAGTCCGTCGGACCTCTTACGTGGTTAGTCTTGACCCGAGAAAGTTCCCACGAAGCGAAGCTGGCCCCACGTTTTCGGAGCATCAACACATCTAAGGTAGTAGCAAACCAGTGCGGCGTTCGCCGCTTCGAGATTCTCTTCGTCAGCTGCCTGCTCGACTTCATTTACGAACGTTTCCCATCCAGAAAAGCCTTCGATCAAACTCCTCATCTGGATCGGCTCATCCGCATAGGAAATCTCGCAAATTGATTCGATTGGCGCCCCCAGGCGCAGCTTGCCGCTACGTCAGCATTGACGCTTCTATCAAATTCTTCCTCGCTTAAAAAACGTCCTACCCAGACGGAGACCGATTTTTCTGCAGGATATTCAATCTTCATATGGCGCCTCTATGCACAGTTACTGGCTTTGTATTCCGCTGGAGTGAGACAAAGCTCCATGCGCAGTTTTTGCCGTGCCCAGAGCTGCTTCCATGAGGCGCTCCTGGGTGGCTTCCGCCCGGTTGAATTCTCCGCCAATTCGCCCTTCGTTGAGCATGAGGATCCGGTCGCTCATGCCGAGCAGTTCGGGGAGTTCGCTGGAAACGAGAATCACAGCTCTGCCGGCATCGGTCAGTTGGTTGACGATCTCGTAGATCTCCAGCTTCGCGCCGACATCGATGCCGCGCGTGGGCTCATCGAGCAGGACGACACTGGGCCCGGTCATCAGCGCTTTTCCGATGACGATCTTCTGCTGATTGCCGCCGGAGAGGCGTCCGGCGATGGCTTCGAGGCTCGGCGCCTTGATGCGATACGCTTTGAACGCGCGTTCGTTTTCCTCGAACTCGTGGCCTTCGTCAATCAGCCCCCCGCGAACGAGCCGGTGGAGCGAGGCGAGCGAAAGGTTGAAGCCGATCGTTTGCTCGAGCACGAGCCCGTAGCGGCGCCGGTCCTCGCTTACGAGCGCCAACCCGCGGCGAAACGCTTCCGCGGGCGGCGCAGGCGGAAATTCGTGCCCGTTCAGCTCCACTCGTCCGCTTTCCCGTGCGCCCCAGGCGCCGCAGAGGTGCATGAGCAACTCGGTTCTCCCGGCGCCCATGAGCCCTCCGATGCCGAGGACTTCTCCGGGTGAAAGGGTGAGATGAATATTCTGCAGCCGCAGCTTGCCCGTGTGGGGATCGGACACGGAGAGATTCTCGATGCGCAGCACCGGCTCCTGGTGATCGTCGGCGGAAGGGGCTTGCGAGCGTCGCGGAAAAAGATCGGCTATTTCCCTGCCGACCATGTAGCGGATGATCTCGTTCTTTGTGGCCTGCGCAGCGGGAAAGGTGGTGATGGTTGCGCCGTCCCGAAGCACGGTGATCCGGTCGGCGATCGAAAGGACCTCTTCCAGTTTGTGGGAGATGTAGATACAGGTGATGCCCTGGGTCCGAAGATCGCGGAGGATGTTCAGGAGGATCTGGACTTCGTGTTCGGCCAGCGCCGCAGTGGGTTCGTCGAGAATGAGGATGCGCGTTTTTTTGGCCAAAGCCTTCACGATTTCCACCAATTGCTTCTGGCCCACGCCGAGGCGCTCCACCGGCAGGTTTGGATCGATCAAGACCTGGAATCGGTCCAGCAACGCCCGCGCTTCCTGTTCGATACGCGGCCAGTCGATCAGCCCAAAGCGGCGTGGCTCGGCCCCAAGAAAGATATTCTCCGCCACGGTCATGGACTCGACGAGAGCGAGCTCCTGGCAGATGACGGCCAGCCCGGCGCGCTCGGCATCCGATACCCCGTGGAATTCCGCGAGTTTTCCGCCGACTTCCAGCGTTCCCTCGTAGCTGCCGTGATGATGAATGCCGCTCAGGAGCTTGATCAGTGTCGATTTCCCGGCCCCATTTTCTCCGCATAGCGCGTGGATCTCTCCCTCGAGCAGGTCGAACGAAACGTTCTTGAGAGCGGTGACGCCCGCAAATTGCTTCGTGATGCCCCTCGCGGACAGCGCCGGATTTTTCATGGGCGGGAGTGGGCGGATCCGGACTCGCAGGATGCCGCCCGCGGGTTCCTATTTGGCAGGCGCCCCATAGATCTCCTCCTCCGAATGAAAGCCGTCCTTGATGACGGTATCCTTCAGGTTGTCTTTGGTCACGGCGATGACGTCCACCTGGACCGTGGGCACGGAACCCTTGCCGTTGTTGATGCTGCCAGTGGCGACAACCGGATGCCGTTGCGCCATTTTCACGGCGTATTCCGCGGCAGCCTCCGCGAGTTGCTTGAGCGGCTTGTAAATGGTCAAGCTCTGCGTGCCGGCCACGATCCTCTGGCATGCGGCGAGGTCGGCGTCCTGGCCGGTGACGAGCACCTTGCCCGCGAGGCCTTCCTCGATGAGCGCCTGGATGGCGCCGCCCGCCGTGCCATCGTTGGAAACGAGGATGCCGTCGATTTCGTGC
>Ga0206949_1247_pt1 | contig 16097 bp, 10 predicted proteins | sample Alteio_BWOrgHeat_40_FD_153240 | JGI IMG/M metagenome (GOLD analysis project Ga0206949, IMG submission 153240) | Enriched cells from forest soil in Barre Woods Harvard Forest LTER site, Petersham, Massachusetts, United States -... | ecosystem: Environmental > Terrestrial > Soil > Temperate forest >...
TTGCGGGTATTCTGTTTCCGGAAATAAAATTCATTTTTAAAAAACAATTGATAATCAATGAATTATCGCTCCCGAGATTGCGGGTTTTCTTCGGGTTGACACGGTCGGGCGGAAATTGGGTAGCCCGCTACGGGCAATGTCACATAAATCAAGCATTGTATACTTCCCTAACATTTTAGGCAACTCTTTCTGCTGTTGCGGGTATTCTGTTTCCGGAAATAAAATTCATTTTTAAAAAATAATTGATAATCAATGAATTATCGCTCCCGAGATTGCGGGTTTTCTTCCGGTTGACACGGTCGGGCGGAAATCAAAAAGTGAACCCTCCTTCGCCTGAAAAGGCTACAGCGGGCAAAGCACTTTCTTTACAGGATAAAATAGCGAAAATTAAATATTTTATTTAACTGACTTCGAGAAAACTTTCAGTTGCCTACCCTTCAGCAGACCAGACAGCATGTAGAGAGAACTAGGCAGAACTGCTCTACGGCAGCGCAAAGGTCGGGCAGGAGTTTGTGAAATGGAGTTAATGGAAGATATATTTATTAGGCGCAAGCGAGACTTATTAATGGTTGCAAACGCCGATCCGGGGTATCCTCGTCGCAGAAGGAACGTAAGACACAAAGATTATTGTGAGTCATGAAAAAACACGTGGATATTTTTTTGTATCAAAAAATATAATTAGATTAGTATTGGATTAAGAATAATAGCTCGCAATAACCATTATAAGTACCAGCCATGAAACAGTTTATAATACTTCTTTTATTGCTATTAAATTTTGCTCTTGCAAACGCGCAAAGAACCCCTACAATGCAAGAAAAAGCATTTGCAAGGCATCCACTGGCATTTATAGAGAACAAAGGACAGATAACCGACCAATACGGCAATGCACGGCATGATATAGCCTATAAAACCGGGAGCAGGGGCATGAGCATATTTGTAGGTAACGGGCAACTGCATTACCAATGGAGCAAGGCAGGGGCTAAAAGAAACATACCTGAAAAAACTACCCGGAATTTTATAAAGAAGCGTGATACTATGTATACACATTATACTATGTACCGGCTGGATATGACGTTGGCAGGGGCAAACCCACATGCGCAACTGATAGCGGAAGGTAAACAAACCTACTACGAAAACTACCGTACAGCAGCGCTGCATAGTGACAATGCTACGGTAAGCAGCTACAACAAAATAACCTACAGAGATATATACCCCGGTATAGACTGGGTGCTGTATATAAAAGACAAAAAACTGGAGTATGATTTTATAGTACGCCCAAACGGGAATGTGAACGATATAAAAATACAGTACGATGGAGGCACTGATATAGCGCATACCAATGGCAATATAAAAGTAACCACACCAATGGGCGATGTAAGCGAACAGCAGCTATGCGCATACGAGCAGGGTACATGCAAGCACATAACGGCCGGGTATACATACAAAGACCACACAATAGGGTTTAGCCTGGCCACTGCTACTGACCAACGATGTGCAACAATAGTAATAGATCCTACCCTTGCATGGGGAACTTATTTTGGAGGGCAAGAGAGGGATGATGCATTCGGAACGGCCTGTGATAACAATGGAAATGTATATCTATGCGGATTTACTGAAAGTGTCAGCGATATAGCCACTGCGGGAGCGTATCAAACTGTATATAATGGGAACGCAGATGCTTATGTAGCCAAATTTAATAGTGCCGGTTCGCTATCATGGGCCACATATTATGGTGGAGAAAGTGAGGATATAGCTAATGGGATCACTTGCGATAAATCAGGAAACGTTTTCATAACGGGTGAGACATATAGTATAGTACCAAAAATATTGCAACTACAGGAAGTTACCAATCAGTTTATGGAGGACAATATGATGCATTTCTCGCGAAATTCAATGATGAAGGCACTTTGCAATGGGCAACGTATTACGGGGGAAGTAGTAATGATGAAGGCTATGGGGTAGCATGCGATACTACCGGGAATGTGTATTTATGCGGAGGAGGTGGAAGTGCCAACAATATTGCTACTTCCGGGAGTTACCAGGATACTATAGCAAGGATTGATATTAGCAGTGTTTACCTTGCAAAATTTAATAGCGATGGCCTGATCACCTGGGCGACATATTTTGGATTGAATACAGGCGGAAGTGCGGCCACAAGTTGTATTTGCGATAAAGAAAATAATATTTACATAGCAGGTTCAGTGAGTGACACAGGTATCTATGCTACGCCTGGTTGTTATAAAAGTTCTGACGGATATGGCGACCATGCGTTTGTAGCGAAATTTGACAGTGGATGCCACCTTAAGTGGAGTACTTATTTTGGTGGGGACAGTGTAGATTATGCTTATGGAGTTGTGTGTGACGACTCCTCAAATGTTTACATAACCGGACTGACGAACAGCGCAAACGGTATTGCAAGCACGGGTGCATATCAGCCCGTTTATTCGGGCGGTTTTTATGACGCATTCCTTGCAAAATTCAATGATACAGGAGCATTTCAATGGGCTACTTATTATGGTGGCAGTGGCAACGATGAAGCTTTGGGGATTGCCAGTGACGGGGCGCGTATATATATAACAGGCAACACATCGAGCAGCAGCAATATAGCTACTGCGGGCAGCTACCAGGCGGCCAACATGGGTGGGCTGGATGCCTTCCTGGCCGTATTTAACCCTATCGGTAACCTGCTTTGGGGTACTTACTATGGAGGTAGCAGTGAAGATGTGGGGGCGGCTGTGGCGTGCGATCATGCAGGCAATGCATATATAGCCGGTTATACGGCCAGCCAGAACCATATAGCCACGCTTAACAGCTACCCGGATGATGTGACAGACAGTTTTAAGAGCTTCCTTATAAAATTTGATACAGGGGCAACAGGAGTAAAGGCGATACCGAAAATAATAAAAGAGGCCCGTATATACCCCAGCCCAAACACTGGTGTGTTTACATTGTCAGCAGTTTTTGCTGATAACTACAGTGGTCATGTGTCTGTCATTATTATGAATGAAGAAGGGCAACATGTATATAGCACTTTTGCTACTGCGCAGAACGGTACACTGAATAAAAAAATAAACATAAACGCTACAGTGGGCTTATATATAGTGAGGATACAGGCGGGAAATGAAATACAAACCTTACGATTTATAATTGAACAATAATATTCTTTAACCAAAACACACCATTACTATGAAACAGACAAGATTTTACTCCGCAAGACACCTGAGTTCAGTAATAACCCTTCTAAGTATTTTTATAGCTGCCATTTACCCTAAATCTTCTAACGGGCAAGTGCCAAGTTGCCCAAATCAAACCGGACAATATCATTGTACAGTTCAGGCCAGCACATCGTACGGGCCTACAGGACAGATATATGATGATGGAACAGGTAATTTTGAAATAAGCGGCTTTACTGACGGAATTTATGATATTACAGCCCATGCCTGCCAGTATTGGAATTGCGGTAACAAATTCGTGATGACTGGTTATACCAACACTAATATATCTCTCAATTTCAGTTATAGTAGTACATACGTTACTTCTGTCTCATCACACAACCTCATAATTACAAATCTCACAACTGGAGTTGTTTTTCTTAATACTTTTACCGGTGTTGGTGGTATTAGCGTTCCTCAAACAGATGGCTCTGTGTTTATATTAAATGCGCCTACAGCTGGAGAGTATAAGATAGAATATTATCGTGTAAGTACTGGCTTTACGGCTACACCAGGGGTTAACCCTCCGGATATAACAGCAATCGTAGTTTTAATACCGCAGATACAAAAAATATGGATTGATGCAGTACCCATTTGCTCTGGTTATGCCGGTGATTATAGTTTCCAAGTACATTCTTATCCTGAATTTTCAAATATTGTTGTCAGTGATCCTGATATATGGGGTTCTTATGCGAGGTCATTAGGTGGTGCATTAGGCTGTGACGATATGACATTTTGTGAAGATTTTATTTCAATAGATTTTACCGGATCAACACTTCCTATAAAGCAATACTGGGATTATACCAGCTATTTGGTACCATCAAATACTATACCCGGGAATGGTTGGGCAAATGCATTGACTACTTATACATCTTCTTATCATACACCGCTGGATTTGAATAATTATTATATCAGCTCTGCAGACATTGGAACATATTTATCGGGAGGTGCTAACTACCCAGGTACACCAACGATAGTAGTAACTTTTAGCGACGGTATAACCAGTTTTGCCGCTACAGTACCAATTGTAATTGAAGAATCCATCAGCGATATACTTGCAAACCCAGGCAGCGCCACAACCACTCCTTCTTACCTGAGCGCACTCACAAGCCTGAGCGGGTATGCAATAGGTACACCTAACCCAACTTTTGACCTGTATAACTATACCATAACACCGCACTGGGCGGGTGAGACATGGACGCCCACCAATAACCCGGTAACGAGGATACATGGTGGCGGCAGGGTAGACACTATACGAATAGAGCACAGCCTGACCGTGAACTCCGCAGCATGGCTGATGGTGGACTCAGGGCTGCGGGTGGAAATGGGGCCGGATGCTATAGTGACGGTGAGTGTGGCGCCCACCAGCACAGCCACAGGTGGCGTAATGAGTGTGCTGAACAGTACATTTACCTCATACCGTGGATGCGGAGGAACAGATAACAGCAACTGGGCCGGCTTCACGGTGCTGGGCAACCCCGCGTGGCCGCAGTGGACGGGAGGCTTCCTGGCGACAGCACAACAACAGGGGCTGCTGGAACTGAACGGATCGAAAGTGGAATATGCGGGAATAGGCATACAAAATGGAAACGGGCTCTCCACTGCCGGAGGGATCATTTATACATCGGGCAGTGCCGATACCTTTTATAATAACCAAATGCACGTAAGGATATTTCCATACAGCAATATTATCAGTGGCGTGGAGAATAATTCGATAGAGGCGTTTAACAACACTTACTTTATAACAGATGCAAACGCCTGGTTCCCGACTACGGCGTTTATTTTGTCGGCTTACATTAAAGGCGCAGCGATGCGCGGATGTAGCCTTGTAAATAATACCGGCGCGAACATTTCATTTGGATTAATAGGTTATGAATCCGGCTGGAACATTGCCACATCAACGTTTAGTAATTTTGGCACGGTATGATGATGCAGTATTTTTCAGGTACGCATAATCTGAACCTTACCAACAGCACATTTAATAACAATAACCGTGGCGTAGTGGTGACAGGTGGTATTGCCAACAGTATTATGTGGAACACCTTTAACATACCTGCGTATAGCGGGCCTACAGGCACAATATATGGTACTGGCGTAGAGGTACTCAATGACCAGAATATTGGTTCTTTAGTACAGGGGACGGCAGGGTATAACATCACTAACAACATATACCAGACAGATGCAGACGCTCACTTATCATTAGCGCCTCACCATTACTACCCATACACCACGGGTGCGCTTGAAGATAATACCGGTAGTGACCCGAACCAGGTAGCAAGTAATACTATAACGGGCGTGGAAACAGCTATGCTCAGTAACTTTATTAATAATTTTGGCCCAAGCACTGCATGGGGATTGCAATATACCTGCAACACGGATACACATACCGGTTATGATATAGCCGTGCTGGGAGATACTATACCGAACGGAGGCATAAGCGCGGCACAGGCTACGTATAGTTATGTTTCCACCGGATATGCCCCGGACGGCACCAAATTTGACGGGTTTGTGTATAATATATACAACCAGCAATACCCGCTGTATTATATGTATTCTTCCGTATTAGCCCTTGAAGCGCCATTGACTTATACATCTGCCACGGTGAGCCCGCTTGCGTACAGTAATGCGCCTAATTGTTATGTGCCGCCGACAGGGCCGGTGGTTACAGGAGGCGCTTCGGGGTCGAGGATGTCTAATCCCGACGGACATAGTATAGGCCATAGCGGTGATGAGGTAACGCCTACGCCTGCATACTTTAACTATGCGGTGGCCTGCGCCAATGTGAACTATTATATGACCGACACCAACGGCATACTGCACCGTGACAGCCTGTATTACTGGGCCGGGCAGATGGGCACCGCTTATGGCGCTCTGCTGACCGCCAACCTGCTGGTAGAAGACAGCCTGATAGATTCGGCAAACACTGTATATAATGGCATAGTAGAAACTTACTCACTGACAGGTACGGAAGCCAATGATTTTACACAGGGCAGGCATATAATGGATATACTGATCAGTAACCGGGCAACAGGCAGAAATGTATTCACACTGGACACGCCGCAGATAACTACACTGCGGTCTGTAAAAAACAATACGTCCATGTGGGCGCATTCGAGGTCGGAAGGGTGGCTTTATGCGGTGGTAGGCGATACGCTGAATGATACCTTGCTGTACCCTACGGCCATACCGCCCGTGGACACCGGTGGTCGTGGTAGTGGTGGGACAACTGTGAACCCCGGCGGCGGCACTATCCCGGCGCCAACAGTACCAAATCGTGTATATCCTAACCCTGCGCAGGACGTGCTGAATGTGGTGTACACGGCAACATCGACCGAGAGCGTAGAGATGGATATACAGGATGTGAGCGGGCGGATGGTGATAACAGAACAACTGCAATCTGGTGTACCCGCGGTAATAGATGTGCACCGGTTGGTACCCGGCATGTATCTATACCGGATAGTGGAAGGGAAGAAGACAACTATGGTGGGTAAGATAGCTAAGGAATAGTATGCCCGCAGGTGGGCTGAATATATACTGAAGCTTTACGTCATGACAAGCAGCGCATACTTCACCCGGTGAGGTATGCGCTGCTTGTCATTTTGTCGAATGGAGTTTGGGACCGTGAAATGTGCGACGCACCGGAAGGTGATAGCAGTAATAAGCTTGTCCACAAAAAAATTTATCGGCGGCGCGTATCTCTATGCGACGATTGGTGCGGCAGCGTTATTTGCTAAGGAGCGATAACAATACCCGGACCTGAAGGCCGGGGCTACTAATAAGATAGACTTGACAGGAAACTGGTGAGCATAAAAAAACCGGATAACCCAAGGGCAATCCGGTAATAAAAAATATTATAATGACTACTTGGCCTCGTAGAGGAAAACACAAGCGGCCTGATCTACATTGATGAGCTGGTACTTGAGGTAGTTGTATACCCAAACTTTGCGTATTGGCTCCCACTTGATAACAATGGTACCTTTTACAGCGCCAGTGATGGTACCATCGCTATATATAGGATCGACTGTGTAAATGACGTTGATACAGTCTCTGCGCAAAGGCGAGGGGCGTGAACGGGCAAGGCCAACGGCCTCTTTCTTGGCTGTAGAAAGCGCTATGGGCTGCTCTACCGCCAGCTCTCCCGGCTTGTAATACTTGGGCGCGAGGTGGTATTCGATCTTAGTAGGAACATCTTCACCGGCATCTTCGAAACTTTCATCGAGGAACACGGTATCCTTAATAGAAGGGGCGGACTTTGCCTGTGGAGCAGGCGCTGTAGTCGCCTTTGGTGCAGCAGGTTTTGCCTGTCCGAATGAAGTAAGGGCGCCCATACAAAGAGCCGCCATCATGATCATGATCTTTTTCATGTAGAATCCTTTTGGTTGTTTTAATGAATTTAATGAGTTGACTAAACGAAGCGCATTAAATAAAAGCCGATCAATCTGACTGTTATTTTCTATTCTAAAAGCGAAGCAAAACACTTGAAAACAGTAGACTATTCCCCAGATGCTGCGCCATGAATAATAGAAAAATAACTATCCAACTTACTGGACTCTATTTAACCATCATCACTTAACCATTAGTTAACGGCAGCCAAAGGTAGTAAATGCGTGGATTATAACAACGAGGTAAAAATTATTCACAATAAAATAAACCGAATTGGTTGTGTTACGGCACCGGATCGTAACCATGTTTGCCCCATGGGTTGCAGGATGCGATGCGCTTAATGGCCATCCACCCGCCTTTGAAAGGGCCGTATTTCTGTATGGCTTCGAGCCCGTAGGCACTGCATGTGGGCGTGAACCTGCACCGCGCACCCAGGAAGGGTGATAAGGCGCTTTGGTAAAAGCGTATGATGCCTATAAACAATATGGAGAGCAGTTTTTTCATGACTCTTGTGGCGGCAGAGTGCCAAAAATGCCAGACAGTTTATCTATGCATTTAATAACTGCTGCTGTTACCCCTGGCTGGCCGGGCATTTTTATATCTGTGAAGATAAGAAATAACTGCAACTGCTGCCCGGCGGGAACGGCAGGATAGACCAGGTGCTTGTGCAGCCGCCATGCCTCGACCATGAGGCGGCGTATACGGTGGCGGTGTACAGAACTGCGAAATTTTTTCTTGGGCACTGAAAAACCGATCTGCACGGGGGACAAGCTATCTGCGGGACGGGGGACAAGTACGTATATGAGGCGTATGGGGAAAACAGAAAACGCTTTCCCTGTGAGGAAAAGCGTATTAATATGCTGCTCTCGCTTGAGCCGCTCATATACCTTGAAAGTATAACGAATGGCGAAAAGTTTTTAAAGATGTGCCTTACGGCAAACACGTTTTTATTTCAGGCGGCGCTCGTCAGATACGGTCAGTTTATGGCGTCCTTTAGCACGGCGGGAAGCCAATACTTTACGGCCATTAGCAGATTCCATACGCTTGCGGAACCCATGAACTGTTTTGCGGCTGCGGCGGTGCGGTTGATATGTACGTTTCATAATATTCTGTTTTGCCCTTTTTCAAGGGGAGTGCAAAGGTAAGGAGAAGTTTTGAAGTTTTAAACTTTTACACTCAAAAAAATACAAAAAACAGGGCACCCGTTATAAAATAGCCTATGTATGTACAAAAACGAAGACGAAATTTAGCAGTTTTGATCAATCCACTGGAATAAATAATCCAAACTACAACCTATAGTTCTGCAACTGGTTTTTAAGTGCAGTGCCGGTATTTCCTTTTCATTCCCCCATACGGGAATTGTACGATTTCCTTTCTTTGTCCATTGGTCGTGGCTTGATGTTGTTCTAGCCTTAACGTAACCATGCGCTGTAAGAAATGCCTCCCAACATTTAAGTGGAATTGGCCGGAAATTACCCATCTTATGTCAGTTAAGCTGCTTGAAAAGTTAAGCGCTCAACTATACCATTTTCTGCATTGAAGCTCTGTAACTCCCCTTTCCCGTCTATATATGCGCGCAAATAGTCCTTATTAAACATACCTTTTTCCCATCCTAATTTGTGAAGTTCCACCTGGATCTTATCCATATTTTTGAATGAGGAGAGATACCCAAAATAATCTGAGATAGCGAACTGTAACATTTCTTTTGCCTTAGCAACTGTTTCACCGTATCCGGTTAGCTCCAGCGATGGCATGTATAAAACATACTGCTTGCTGTCTTTGTCTACGAACCTTAAAACATTCATTCTACCTTTCGCAATTCCCTTTTTAAGGTCCAAGTGCAAAGATTCTGTATCGTAAATGTCTGGCAATTCTATAAATCCAGTTAATCCCATGCTACAAAATTAAGGCATATTTATATGACTACTGACCCAAAAGTATGTGAACAATCGTAATTGCGCAACATTTTGCCATAGATGATATCTATTAGCAAGTTACTTTGCGTGTACCTACATTTGTTGATTCAAAAACCACACCGATGAAATACAATTTATTTGGGAATACAGGATTGATCGTTTCGGAACTGTGCTTTGGCACCATGACATTTGGCGGCGAAGGATACTGGAAACCGATAGGCGCGCTGCAGCAGGACGACGCAACGACATTAGTGAAGGGAGCCGTGGATGGAGGTATCAACTTTATGGATACTGCCAACGTGTATTCATACGGCGAGTCTGAGCGCATGCTGGGTAATGCCATAAGGAGCACGGGCATCAACAGGAACGACCTGGTAATAGCTACGAAGGTGCGCGGCAGGATGAACGAAGGGCACAATAATGCGGGACTATCGCGCTACCATATACTACAATCTGTAGATGACAGCCTGCAGCGACTACAAATGGACCATGTGGATATACTGTATGTGCATGGTGTAGACCCACTGACCCCGGTGGAGCAAACTATGCGCGCCCTAAATGATGTGGTAGCCGCAGGCAAGGTACGCTACATAGCCGTATGCAACTGGCCGGCATGGCTGGTGATGAAAGCACAGGGCATAGCACAAGAGCATGGCTGGCATAAATTTGAGGGGCTGCAATATTTTTATTCACTGGCAGGCCGCGATATAGAACGGGAAATAATACCGATGGCGCAAGACCAGAAGCTGGCGGTGATGCCCTGGAGCCCGCTGGCAGGTGGATTTATGAGCGGCAAGTATACCCGCGAGAATAAAACGGGCGGCGGAAGAAGAGATAACTTTGATTTCCCGCCGGTAGACAAAGAGCGTGCATACGACATGATAGATGTGCTGGCTGAGATAAGCAAGCAACACAATACAAGTGTAGCGGGCGTGGCCCTGGCGTGGGTGCGCATGCAGGCTGGTATAACGAGCACCATAATAGGCGCGAAGACGCTGGAACAACTGAACGACAACATAGCCTCGACCAACATAAAACTTACCGCTGACGATCTGAAAAAGCTGGACGACATCAGCGCACTAAAGAAAGAATACCCAGGATGGATGGTGGAACGCCAAAACAGCGACCGGCAGATAAAAAACTCTTAGAAGCGGCGCTGATCTTTCAATAAGATAATGTATTGCGAGCAATTGCTGACGCGGCTATCATTCACAGCGGCAGATGGCAGCATAGTGTACGAGCAGCCACTATTGTAAAATCGCTTGAAGATATTGCTGACTAAAGTGGTATCGCTGACGTAAGTGGCCGGAGCGCGGTAGGCTGCCTGGCGATATGCAGGCGCCAACTCCCAGTCGTAACAATTTTTGCAGACCATGGCGATGCTTGTTAGCTTATGTTTATAAGCCGGCGTTTCTGACAAGCGGTTGCATAATGACTGTGTAGCAGCATAAGACATATCGGCATGGTTGAGGCCTGCGAAGACTATGAATTTTCTTATGCCCTGCTCCTGTGCTGCTTTAATAATGTTGTGATACATGGCTGCGTTCCTGTTGGCGTACTTAGCGAAAGTATTTTCATTGAACATGATCTGCTCCACGACCTTGTAACCGGCACCATAGTACTGGCTATAGAGTTGTTTGTTCTGTTCGATATTCCGACGGATGCTATCGTACAGAGCATTGAAGATATGGCCGGGTTCGTCTTTGTCGTGGATGTCAGCATTAGCAGTGGGAATAGATACAGTGTCGATATAAGTAAGCATGGCGGCTATAGGCTGCGGCTTTTCTTTTCCGGGAGGCATGAGCAATTTGAGCACCTTCAGAAATTCCATGCGTTCGAAATCCATGCCATGTATGGTGATGCTGTGATTGAGCGTGAGGTTGTAAGCATATAGATTTTTCCAGAAATCGCGATCGGGTTGTTTTTGTGAATAGGCTATAGCGGGCGAGGAAAATAAAGCGGTATCGCCGGTGCGCAGGTACTCATTGTAGAGCCATGCGGAACTGTGACCAATTTCCATAAAGACATCTGTGATGCCATAGTGGGCAGCGAGATGTTCTAACAAAGCCAGCTTTATACCGGGGACGCCATACACACCATGAAACTCACCGAGGAAAAAAACATCATTGCCAGAGAAGTCGATGTCGGTGGTAAATACAAGCTGACCATCTGCACCGGGCTTGAAGCAGCCTGCCTGCTGCGCACGGGAATGCGGAGCAAAGAAGAGGAAACATAACAGCAGTAATACGAGGCGATTCATGCTGCAAAATAATGTTTAAATCTTTTGCGGGGCAAAGACGAGCAGGCTACAATTTAAATATCGCGAATCCGGCTGCCGCTCCGGGGCAAAAGCCAAATAATACGGGCTGCGATTAGTTGATCGCAGCCCGTATTATTTATTGACATTCTTATTCAGTAATGCCTTTCACCACAACAGTACCGGCAATCTTATCGTGCAAAGTTTGCTTCTTTTTATCCCATATCATCATCAGATACCCAATGCATAATATAATGAATGAAATGTATTTGGATAACCTTCTGATCAACGCTTTACCGAATGTAAGTCGATTTCCATCCATATCGGTAACAATTATTCCCATTGCATTTTTACCCAGGGTCGCCATCAATTTACTTGATTCCATTAATGAACCGTAAAGAATAAATAGCCCCATGTTCATTATTGTTTTTTCCGCTACGCTCATATTGATCAATGAAACAAGAATCAGGAAGAAAATCTCGATGATAACACCATCTATTAAAGACGCACTAACTCTTTTCCAAAATCCTGCATAAGTTAAAGGTTGTACCGGAGTAACTGTCTTGAAAGTAAAAAGCTTCTTTATCCAGCGTTTGAAACGGAAGCTCATAAGGCACATCACCGGCACCAGGATAAGCGTGAGGAATGTGGCGAAGCTGAGGCCATAGATCATAGTCCATGCCAGCGGCGCCCAGAAGTCGGCACTGTCTCCACCAAAGAATATATGCGGATTGAAGTGAGTGAACAGGGATGCGAAATCAATGTTCATGCCTACTGCCAGCGGTATGAGGCCCAATATGGCGGCTATAGCGGTCAGCAATACGGGCGTCATACGGGTACGGCCTGCTTCTATTATGGCGTCCATTTCGCCCATACCTTCGGCCAGCATCAGGTCCATGAACTCTACCAGCAATATACCGTTTCGCACAACCACACCTGCCAGCGCTACTATACCTATACCGCTGATGGCAATAGAGAATGGCGTCTTGAAAATACCCAGCCCGAGGAATACACCTATAAGGCTAAATACCACCTCACTGAGAATGATCACCGTTTTACTGATAGAGTTGAACAGCAAAATCAGTATCAGGAATATGAGCGCCATGGCTATACCAAAGGCTTTGCCGAGGAAGCTCATCGTTTCTGCCTGGTCCTCCTGATCGCCACCCATTTTCATAGATATACCTGACGGCATTTTGAAGTTGGCAAGTTCGCTCTTTACATTAGCCACTACCTCGTTAGGGTTGTAGCCGCTGATCACGTTTGATGAAAGGCTGATATAGCGTTTCTCGTTCTTACGCTTGATGCCGCCATAAGTAGTAGAATAGTACACATTTGCAAAGGCGCTGATAGGCACTGTGCGTATGATACCGCCCATACCCATGTCGCGATATACGATAGGCAGGTTGCGTATGGCATCTATATTCTGCCGCTGTGTGCCGCTTACACGCAGTGTCATGGGGTAATCATCATTCTGATCACGGAACCTTGATATTTCCGTACCGAATACCGCTGTTCTCAGGTTATTCACTACTGTGTAAGTACTGATACCTTCAGCGTTCATGCGCTCCCTGTCCAGATCAAAAACAATTTCAGGGTTCTTAGCCTGGAAGTCACTACGCAGCTCTTCTACACCTGCTATCTGCTTATCAGTCAGGTACCTTTTCAGTTGCTCAGAGGTGCTTACCAGGGAGTCGAGATTGTCGCCTGTCATTTCTATAACAATCGGCTTACCCACCGGAGGACCACCGCTTTCCTTATCCACGGTGATCTCTGCACCTGCCACGCCTTTCACAGCGCCACGTATCTTCTCCATAATGGCTACAGTAGATTCACCATGCCGTTTGGAATATTCCTCATAGGCAACTGTTATCTTGCCCTTATTAGGGAAGTCGCCTATTTCCCCGCTATTAGGGTCTACTGCACCCACAGTTACATTCGCGATCACAGATTTGACACACAGATAACGCTGGTGCGTGGCCGGATCGATGATGGCTTCGTTCACGCGTTTTTCCAACTGCAGCAATACATCATTGGTATGTGCCTGATCTGTGCCCACGGGCAGGTTCAGATATACGTAAGTGAAGTTGGGCTGAGAAGCGGGGAAGAATACGGGTGTAGGGCCATATTCGTGATTCAGGAACACTGCAAGCACAGAGATACCCAGCGTGATCGCGACTACAATACCTGTGTGCTTCAACGAGCGTTTCAACCACCTGGTATACCAGTTCTGAAATGCAGGCCATACCTTGCCCTGGAATGCCTGTATCCATTTTGCGAAGACAAATTTTTCCAGCAGTATGAACAGTAAAATGAAGATAACGAAGTTGCCTACGCCTATGGAGCCTGACAGGTAGCATATTCCAGCAACAGCCAGGAACAGTATAGTACGCACGCCGTCTTTTTTTACAAAGCGTGGCTTGTCGTTCTCATGATCAAAGTCGTGCGGCTTCATAAAGCTAACCGCAAATACCGGGTTGATGATATAAGCCACCGCCAATGATGCCACCAGTGTAATGATAAGCGTAACGGGTAAATAGAAGAGGAAGTTACCGATAATGCCGGGCCAGAAAGCCAGCGGCACAAAGGGCATGAGTGTAGTAGCGGTGCCTGCCAACACCGGCAGGAACACTTCTCCTGTTGCATACTTAGCGGCCTGTGCTATAGGCATCTTGCCATTGTCAAATATGCGGTGGGTGTTCTCTATCACCACGATGGCATCATCGACCACGATACCCAGTGCCAACAGGAAGGAGAACAGCACAACCATGTTCATGGAAAAGCCTATGGTTGGCAACACCATGAATGCTATGGCACATGATAGCGGTACTGACATAGCCACAAACAATGCATTAGTAACACCCATGAAGAACATGAGGATGATGGTTACCAGCAGGAAGCCGATGATGATGGTATTGATAAGATCTGTTAATGTAGACCTTGTTTTTTCAGACTGGTCGCCGGTGACAACTATCTTCAGATCCTTTGGCAGCTCAGTACCCGACATCTTTTTCATCAGCGCCGATATATTGTCGGATGCTTCGATCAGGTTCTGGCCCTTTGCCTTTATTACGTTCATCGTTATCACATTCTTGCCATCCAGCCGCGCGAAGCTTTTCTGCTCCTGGAAGCTATCTGTCACCACTGCAATATCGCGCAGGTATACGGCCTTGCCCTGCTGGCTCTTTATGATCAGGTTACCTATTTCAGCGGCTGTCTTGAATTCATTCTTGATGCTCAATATGCGCTTCTGGTTATCCATAGACACCTGTCCCGCAGTAGCAGATATGTTTTCAGAAGACACTGTATTCTGTACATCGCCAAAAGTGATACCCGCGGCCTGCATTTTATACATGTCCATGTTTATCTGTATCTCGCGATCCAGCGCACCTACTATGTCCACGCGCTTTATCTGCTTCATGGCCTCTATGTTGTCCTTAATGCGGTCGGCATATTTCTTCAGCCTGTTCAGGTCGTAGTTGCCGGATATATTCACGTTGAGTATAGGCACCTCCGAGAGGTCTATGTCTTTTACTTCCGGCTGGTTGGGCAGGTTCTTGGGCAGGTCGGTCTTGGCCTTGTCTACGGCATCTTTTACATCCTGCTTAGCCTTGTCTACCTGTACATTGGTATTGAACTCTGCTATTACTACAGAGTAATCCTGGAATGAGTTGCTGGTTACCTTTTTGATACCGGTCAGGTTCTTCATCTGTTTTTCCAGGTGCTTGGTCACAAGGTTCTCCATATTCTCCGGCGATGTACCGGGGAAAAACGTCTGCACAATGATCTGCGGTATCTTTATTTCAGGGAACTGCTCCTTAGGCAGGCTGAAGTAAGTGCCCAGCCCGGCCAGTGTAATGATGATGGTGATCACATATACCGCAGTGCGGTTATCTATGGCCCAACTCGATGGTTTAAACTCTTTGAATACGTCTTTCATGTATATAGATTGACTGCTAAACTTAAAATGATGTTGACTATTGTGCTATTATCGGGTCGCCATTGTCGAGGTCTTCGAATCCTGTTGTTATGATCTTGTCGCCGGCGCTGAGGCCAGAGAGTATCTCTACGTTGCCGTTTGAGTTAGCGCCTGTTCTTACCAGCACTGCTTTTGCCCTGTTGCCGTCAGCTATATACAGCATATCTCCTTTGCTGGTCTTCTGTATCACAGATACCGGTACTACCAGCGCTTTGCTGCTCTCGTAGTTAGCTATTTTCATCACGCAAGACATGTTGGGGTGCAGCTTGCTATTATCGCCCAGCATTACCTGTACGGTAAATGCGCGTGATATAGGATCAACCGCCTGGGCTACATAAGTAAGCTTTGTC
>Ga0206949_1248_pt1 | contig 16093 bp, 8 predicted proteins | sample Alteio_BWOrgHeat_40_FD_153240 | JGI IMG/M metagenome (GOLD analysis project Ga0206949, IMG submission 153240) | Enriched cells from forest soil in Barre Woods Harvard Forest LTER site, Petersham, Massachusetts, United States -... | ecosystem: Environmental > Terrestrial > Soil > Temperate forest > O...
ATCCACCACCAACGGAAACACCGCCACCGCCGCCACCCCGCGAACCGCCTTGTCCGGGAATATTTTCAACAACAAACTCTAACGACAGATTTTTCCTGTTAAGATTGACCACTTCGCTCCTGTTCAAAAAAGAATTCAGCGGGATCATGGCTTCGTATACCAATTCATTGGCAGGATTAAGCCCGATACCCAATACAATTCCATCAGGATTATTTTTACCATAATCAAAATTGCCCGGCGTTTTTGTTTCATGAAAACCAAACAGTGAATAGTCTTCCACCGAACTTAATGCTACATGATTGTTTTGCTGCAATTCGGGGCGGTCGTTCAGCATCCTGCCATCCTTCTGCACCCTGTTACCTGTTGGAAAACTGATACCGGCCGTGCCTGCTTCATCTCTTACACCATGCGTATTGATATAAACCGTGAGCCCTCCGCGTAAGATGCGTTGTATCGTGGCGTTGTTATTTGTGGTTGCGAGTATATATAAATTTTCTGTATCGTTCGTTACTGCATACGAAAGGCCGAGTTTTTCATCGAGCATTAAATAAGGCTTTATCCAGTCAGCATCATCTCCATTAATAGCGAGTGAATCTTTCTGCCAGCGTATTGGCTGAACAAGATCTGTTTGCTGGCTGCTTTTAGAAGAACCGCAGGCTGCTAAAAAGATCCATGTTACCAGTATGCTGAAAAACGGAAGTGTCATTCTTTTTTGCATGATCATTACTTTGGGGTTATACAGTATGATGCAAAACATTCCGCTCACGCTGTCTAAAGCAAAGTTAAAAGGCGGGGAGTTAGAAAGTGCAAGGTTTAGTTAATGTGTGATAAGAAGTTGCCACAGACAGGCACAGGCTTTTCTGTGTTTATCTGTGCCGTCTGTGGCAAAAAATATTGATAGCCTTATTTAAGTTTATACACTTCACTGCCGGCCAGTAAAAAACTGCCCAGGCCAAAATCTTCAAAATCCGGGATCCTGTCGTAAGAAACGGGTTGCGCTTCTTTGGGTTCTTTGCCGGTACCCTGTACATATCCCAGCATACCATTTGGATGCACACAATCTTTTACCAACGCATTCCATGCTTTAACAACTACAGGTTGAAATGTTTTTTTATCAAGCAATCCATTCCTGATCCCCCATGCAAAACCATAAGTGAATAAAGAAGTACCCGTCAATTCTTTTCCGCCGAAATGATTGGGATCTTTCAAACTAACATTCCAGAAACCATCTTCTCTTTGCAGCGGAAGCAATGCATGGCACATGTCTTTATAATCCGTTTCATATTCTTTATAGTGCGGATCTGATTTTGGCAACAATTGTAAAACCCTTATGAGCGCAGCAACTACCCATCCATTTCCGCGCGACCAGTAACAACCTTCTCCATTCGGTTCTTTGTATGCGGGAAAAACAAAGTCTTTATCTCTCCACCACAAATGTGTTTTGGCATCATATAAACCATTGCCGCCATGATTGTATTTAGTGAATGCATACATATCATACATCTTCCTGAAATAAGCGGTGTCTTTATATATAACACCCAGCCTTGCAAACACCGGCATCGACATCTGCAGTGCGTCTATCCATGACCAGTCATCTTTTTTATCGCTCTGCACCATTGCATCAATACTTGCTTTGATGTTTTTAATACGCTCTTCTTTTTTATCAACGAGGTAAAGATCGATATATGTTTGACCTGCGCATTGGTTGTCTGCGCTGCGTGATCTGATCCCGCCCCAAAGATCCCACTGGTGTTTCTCGCCCCATTGCACTGCATACTCATAGTTTATTTTTTCTTTATCAATATTATACAGTGCCATCAATCCTTCATAATAAACGGCTCGTGTCCATAAATTACTCGGGCGTTCTTTATTTGTGGTTACGGTTTTACCTGCATCCGGCCATTTGTTCATGAAATAAGTATTGGCAAGATGCATAGTGGCGAGCATGTCTTTTTTATTGGGCAGTTGCTGTGCAGTTGCGCTTATCGAAGCAATTAATAATAAAAAGAAAGCTAGTTTGGTTAGCGTATTTTTCATGAGTGCATTTTTAATTTTTAAGAATCTTTTTATGTAACTTTTTTTTGAAACATATAGAGACATAGGTTAAGCAAAGGGCGCATAGTTTAAAATATTCAGGGCATCTTTCGTAACCCTTCCCATTTCACTTTCCAGTTCTTTGGAATTCCGGGTGTATCGTTATTATTTCCATCATATCCAGCGCACATCATCGCAACTGCAGCAAGTAAGCCGCCATTGCCTGGCAGGTAGATCGTTAACCTGTCGTCCTGGTAATTATGGCCGTTGTTGAGATAAGTATTTTTTTGAACAGGCATCAGCAATGCATCTATTGCATTTTCCGGCAAACCCAATCTTGTTGCGCTCATCGCGATCATCGGAAAATCCCAGCCCCAGGTATCTTTCCAGCGCCAGTTATTCCAGATCCAGTTAAATGTGTGATGCATCAAACCCGTGTCCAGCATGGATGTTGCAGGCATCATACCTAATGCGCCCAATACTGATGGATGGTCGCCTCTGTATTCTTCATTGGTATAAGAATCCGTTCCGCTTTCTGTAAACAAATATTTATCCCCCTGCACAGGTAACGGCGATAAACGTTTTAATACATCATCCCATTTTTTATTTCTTGGCAGATGCAAACGCTCTCTCCATTGTTGTGCAGTGGTTAAAGCCCAGTGCCAATAAACCAATTCATAGGTGGGATTAAATGTTTCTTCGGCTTTAAATCTTTCCTGTGCAGGAATAACGCCTTTGCCAAGAATATATTTATCTTTTACGGGATCATAAAATGCGTATGATGCCATGAAATCTGCTGTAGCAAAAACAAGGTCTTTATATTTTTCCAGCGTCTTTTCATCTTTATGTTCGCGCCAGGCGAGTTCTGAAAAATAAATGATATGCGGCTGCTGCCATATTAAAAAAGCGCCCACCGATGAAGGGCTTTCTTTACCATTATTGTCTGTCATTTTTTGCCAGCGCACGCCCTGGTAACCTTGCCGTTCTGCAATCTTTTTTGCTTCATGATATACTTTGGTGTACCATGTTAAACTTTTTTCCAGCAGTTCTATCCTTCCCCATAATGCAAAATGCATGGCATGCCACCAGTGCATTTCCAGATGCGGTTTGCCATACCAGCTGTTATAGGTTAAGCCTGTTTCCTGTGGCGGATAATCTCCGGCGCATTGTATTTTAGTAAGGTATTGCGATAAAATAATTCTTCGCTCCAGTTCAAATGCCTTCTTATCGGCATTGCCAGACAAGTCAATGGCACCGCCGCTTTGCCAGAATTTTATCCATTGCAGTTTGCTGTTATCAGCGGTTTGATCAAAAGTTGGAATGCTATTGGGGCCATTGGCTGATGAAAACCTGCACGATATTTCAAACACATTGCCGGCAGCTGGTTTAATAATAAAATCATGTTTCTGTTTTTGCTGAACAACAGCCGGGCCTTTCCAATGAAGCGATATAAAATATTTTGTGGAATCCAGCACACGTTTTATTATTCCGCCATCTTTTTCATTTACAAAAACAGAACTGTGTTTATCTGCACTTGTGCGATTGGTTGCCACATCTTTAAAATCGCCGGTTGGATATGGAAACCGCAAACGCACATGCAACCTGTTCTCTTTTAATAATGGAGAAATAATTTTTACTGCAATTACATCCTGTTGCTGGTGGCAATAAGTGAATACTTCTACAGGAACATTTTCAACAGTGAATGTGGAATGTATCTCGCCCGTCCATCCGTTAAGTGTCTGATGAATATTCTGAATATCGTTGATGGTTGCAGCATTGCCATCTTTTTTAATGACCTCTAATCCAACATTTCCCAGTTGCAACCGATGCGGGTTTACGCGGAACCAATTGACCGCATTTTTATTCCGCTCCGGTTCTTTTACCTGTACGGAATACGGAACATATCGTCCATTGACCTTATACGACTTCAATGTTTCTTCAAAACGATATTTTGCTGTGTCTGTAAAGCTATGCCAGCCCCATTCGCTCTGCGTTCCGAGCGCAACGCCTTTTGCATATGCTTCGGGGAAAGATTGCAGCCCGGTAATATCAACCGTAAAAGCGAAGCTGCCGTTGCCTACGGATAAAGAAGAAAGCGAATCGTATTTTGTGTTAACAACTGTGTGCCTTTCTACCAATGCCTTCCTGTCTATTGGCTGCGCGAATGATGTGTTCAATGCAGAGGCAAAAACAATTAGTGTAAAATATTTTTTTAAAGCAGTTGTCATTATTAGATGATTACGTTTTGTGCAATTAAAGCTCTTTTAATTGCATGCTTGTTGTTTTTCCAGAACCCTTGCCGAACCCAAAGAGGTCCGTCCACAGGGACTGAATAGGATTGTTTCAACAGTCACGCTATTATTGCACCAGGAACTTTTTCAGATCGCACTTTTTTAATTCTTTGATACCTGCTACCACTTCCTGCGCATTCAACACTGCACCATCGCGGTTGGTATGTGTTTTATCTGCGGGGAAGAATGCATTTACCGTTGCCGTATCCATCTTTTCATATTGTAGTGCGATCAGTTCCTGCAGGTCAATATAGAATGCACCGGTTTGTTCGGCCACTTGTTTTGCCCAGGATACATAATCGTTACGGATGATCTTACCGTTTTTCCAGTTATCGCGTGGAACCGGTGAGCAGATGATCGGAATTGCGCCTTTTGCTTTTGCCTCATTTACATATTTACGCATGTACCATCCATAACTGTACACCGTTTCTTTCATTTTGCGTATGGGATTATAGATCTCAATACTGTCATCGCCAATACCTTTAATAGTTCCTCTTGCACGCGCCGTATCATCGAGAGGACTTGCATCATTATGTCCGAATTGCATGATCACATAATCGCCTTTCGTTAATGTTTCCAGTATCTTATCCCATCTTCCATCTGTAATAAATGTACGGCTGCTTCTTCCGCCGATCGCGTGATTGCGGACGCTTATTCTGCTAGTATCAAAATAAACATCGATCACGGTTCCCCAGCCTACCTGGTTATTTTTGCCGGTACCATCGCCGTTCTTTACTGTTGAGTCGCCGATGATATAGAATACGGGTTTGTGTTTGTCTAATGTAAAGGAAAGCCCGGCCAATACAGACAACAGGATAAATAATGTAACCCATTTCATATTTGTATTTTTTTATAATTTATTGGACCATTCAAATACTTTGCGAAATCTCTGCGTATCACTTTGCATTACTCTGCGGTTAATAGCCTCAAGCATAACCGCAGAGCAACGCAAAGGAAGGAACACAGAGTTACACGAAGTGTTAATTTGATTTTATTACTTAATCAATAGTATCGCATGTTTTAAGATGATAAGATACAGATCATTGTTTTAAACGCTCTTCTATTTCACGAGATTGCGGTTTTGTTACCGGTTTGTTTTTCTGAATATCGATCACTGTGTTATTAAACTTCCAGCCTTTGGTAAACTCGAGTACACCCATTACATCGCCGGTTAGAATTGAATTAGTGAAAACAAAGTTTGTCATGTAGGATCGATCAAGGCCGGTTACGCTAAAAACGGTTTGTGCATTGGTGGCTTTGATATTATCTACGTATACATTCTTTGCATGCGGTATACCTCTTTCAGCGGGTGTTACTTTTTGCAGTAATGATTTCCAGTGGTCGGGAATTGAATCATACGAATACCCTTTTGGTAATTCCGAGTAACTGTAAGAGGGGTTCCAGTTCAATGTAAAACTGAAAATATTTTTAAGCGAATCAAGTGTACAGTTTTGAAAATAAATATCTTCTATCGTTCCGCCACGGGTTGTGGCAGATTTTATTCTTAAACCATTATCCGTGCGATGCGCCACCAGGCCTGTTGCCAATACATGCCTGATACCTCCTGATGTTTCGCTGCCAAGTGTTACCAGCCCGCCGCCTTTGCGTGCAAGCGATTTCCTGATCACTACATATTCTGTTGGCTTGTCAACGCGGAGCCCGTCAAAATCGCGGCCGGCTTTCAAACAGAAATTATCATCATTACAATCGATATCGCAATTCTGCACCAGCACCCAGGTTGATGAATCGATATCAACGCCATCGGTGCTCGGCCCGTTTCCATCTTCATTATTCTTGATCACAACGCCGTCAACTGTTAAACGGGTTGAGTACAATAACTGTATCGTCCAGAAGCCTGCATTTTTAAAGGTCAATCCTTTAATAGTTATGTCTGATGAATTCTGTACAAGACAGGTGCGTACACGTTTCGCATCATAATCCACTACCCAGCGCAAACCCTTTGCGTCGTAGTCTTTGCGCATGGCCCAGTATTTATCCCAGCAAAATTTTCCCCTTGCATTAACAATACCTTCGCCGGTTAACGCTGCATTTTTTGCACGGATGATATTGAACAGCGCTGCCGGCCACACCATTTCAATACCGGCTATGCGCGTATCGATCTCAGGATAATCAGCAAAGTTTTGTGAGCCGAGTATCCATACATTTTTATCTATGCGTAAGTTTACATTGCTTTTTATAAAAACCGAGCCGGTTACATAAGTACCGGGTTTCAATATTACCACACCTCCGCCTTTTGCAGCGCAGTCGTCAATTGCTTTCTGAATAAATGGTGAACACACGGTTACACCATCGCTTACCGCACCATAATCATTTGCAACAAATATTTTTGTGGAAGAAGGGAAAGAATGTGTACCTACTTTTTTTACCCAATCGAGTTTATTTGTTTGCGCAGAGAGTTGGCTGATTGTTATCAAGAGTAATAAAAGGATATTTCTTTTCAGGCGCATACGAATCGTTTATGGCTAAATGTAAGGCTTTTGCGTTTTTAGCTGTCCTGATGTGTCCTGAAAAGCTATAAGCGGTGAGTCATCAGCTTACAGTCAAAGTGGCTAAAGGGTTATGGCTAACGGCTTATAGGTTACAAACAACAAACCGACAGAGAAACGCTGCCGGTTTGTATCGATTGCTTTGTTTGCCTGTATAAACAGAATTAATAACCCGGGTTCTGTGTGTATAATCCCGGCGCCGCATCTAATTGTGTTTGCGGAACGGGATAAATAACATAATTGGCTATTACCGGGTTGATCTTTTTTAATGCATCATCGGTTGCTATCCATGCATTCATGATGGTTAGCAGGTTGCCGCTTCTTTGCAGGTCGAACCAGCGTGAGCCTTCTGCTGCAAATTCTCTTCTGCGTTCATCTAACAATTGTGCTTTGGTAACACCCACCAATGGTGTTAATCCTGCTCTCGCCCTCACCTGGTTCACCGGCGCATCCACATCTGTTGTTTGCGATCCGCTTGCGCCATTCAAAACACATTCTGCTTTCAGCAATAATATATCCGTATATCTTACTGCAATAAAATTGATGCCCCAGTCAAAACGGCTCGCAGGTATTTTAGCGAGCGTAGTATCGAGATATTTTCTATAAAAAGGATAACTGTATGGCGTACCGCTGTAAGTAAAAGTTGTTGTATGTGCAACCACTGTTTTACGCAGATCATTTGATGCATAACTGTTGATCAGGCTATTCGACATAGCCGGGTCGCCCAGCGCACCGTTTAACGGTACATTACCTGTAGAGAATGAATTGAAAAAATTTTGCGGAGCCAGTTGCCATACAAAATCGGTACCTAATACAGGGCTCTGCCCGGTAAGGAACATGATATCAAATACCGCTTCTTTATTAACGGCCGGGTTCTGGTTAGCATACGCAAATATCGATGCATAGTTGGCATTAAAAGCATACAGGCCGCTGTTGATGATATCAGTAAACAACGGTGCGGCAAGGTTCCATTCATTTGATGCAAGCCCCGGGCCGTCGATACCATAGGTTGGGCCGGAACGCGTCATATATACTTCTCCCAATATCGCTTCTGCTGCGTACTTGGTTGCTCTTCCTACATCGGTTGAAGAATACGAAGGGAATACACCTGAATAATTGAGCGGCAGGTTGGCTACTGCATACTGCAGATCGGCAATGATGAATGCATATACATCGGGTACCGAACTGCGCCCTATTTTATTGGCTTCTGCTGCAGTAGCTGCATGATCGATGATCGGCAGTTTACCATAATACCTGATCAGGTCAAAATAATAAAATGCACGAAGAAACCTTGCCTCCGCAGTTAACCTTGTTTGCAATGCTGCAGAGCCGATATTGCTTCCATTGGTTGCGATCTGATCCAGTACAACGTTTGCTTTAAAGATGCCATTAAAGTCTGCGCTCCATGCTTCTTCCACATATACGTTTGGTGCAATGCCCGGTGCAAAATTATTGATCGGATCCGGGTCGCGGCCCACTGCATTTACCGGATAAATATTATCTGATCTTACTTCAGAAAGAAACATCAGTCGATCAGGGTAGCCTCTTAATGAATTGTATGCGGCATTCACAGCCTGTATAAAATCACTCGGCTGCTGATAGAAAGTTAAAGTGGTTGCCGATGAGATAGGCACCTGGTTCAGATCCTTTGTGCACGATGCAGCGAGAATCCCGATTGTTGTGATGAGCGTTAAATTAAAAAATATCTTTTTCATTTTTTGTTGATTTGGGTAGGACAATTAGAATGTAATATTTAATCCGATCACAAATGATTTTGCCAGTGGCATTGCACCGTAATCTCCTGCTTCCGGAAATGAGCTGCTTGAACTGATCGCAGTATTGGCAGCTTCCGGGTTTAATCCATTAACGTATTTATCATGTCCAAAAAAGTTTTCTAATGTCAGGTAGAGCCGCATGCCCTGTATGGCCGATGTTTTGATCAGGCTCTTCATGTTATATCCCAGCGTAATATTCCTCACACGTATATAATCTGATGAATACAACCAGTCTGTTGCAGAAGTGATCGGGTTATTATAAGTTGAATAGGCTTTACCAAAACGCCCTTCTCCCTGATTGGTTGGCGAGTACCACCTGTTTACAAAAGATTCGGGATGGTTATCGGATCTTCCCTGGCCCGGGCGTGAGATCGCTCTTCCGAGTTCTGAATAAATGGAACCGCCTGATTGCCCGTTAACCAACACGGTCAGGTCAAAATCTTTGTAACGGAAAGTATTGCTGATACCATAAGTATAATCGGGGTTAGGGTGGCCAACGATCACTTTATCCGCTTCTGTTATCACACCGTCGCCATTGGTATCCTGGAATTTAAAATCTCCGGGTTGTTCAGCTGTGCCATATCTGGCAACGCCTTTCGCAATATCATCTGCTGTTAAAAATCCGGTTACTTTTAAAACATAGATACTGTTCAGCGCCTCACCAACACGTAAGATCTGATCGGTTACGGTAAGGCTGTTTGGTACGATGATCTGTGTTTGTCCCGTCGCAAGCGATATTATTTTATTACCATTATGTGTTAGCGTAACGGATGTGTTCCACTGAAATGTTTTGCCGATGATATTTCGTGAAGTGATCTCCAGTTCCTGCCCGATATTTCTTACCGAACCAACATTGCTCAGGTAAGTTTGAAATCCTGTTGCTTCCGGTACCTGCACATTTAAGAGGAGGTCGGTATTTAATTTATTATAGTAATCGAATGAACCGGTGATGCGGTTATTCAATATCCCGAAATCAAATCCGAAATCATAGGTCTGTGATCTTTCCCATTTCAGATCTGGATTGGCGAGTACATTGGGAGATTGCCCGATACCTGCTACCTGTGTTGCGCCGAAAATATATCCTGCAGAACCAATGGTTGGAATAGGTGCGTAATCATTCGGTAAATTATTATTTCCGTTCACACCATAACTGCCTCTTATTTTCAGGTAGCTGATCGCCGGTATGTTTGCCATGAATCTTTCTTTGCTAACTACCCATGCAGCAGACACCGATGGAAATATACCATACTGGTCATTGATACCAAATCTGGAAGAGCCATCTCTACGGATACTTGCCGATAAAAGGTATTTGTCTTTATAACCATATTGCACACGGCTGAATGCAGAAAGCAATACGCTTTGCGTTGAAGTGGTATTACCGGTAACTGCCGCCGCTGCATTTAATGTCTGTATCACCGCACTCGTATATCCACCGTTCGAACTCATCGTAACCCTGTCTAAACGGTCAAGGTTGTATGAATAACCTGCGAGTACATTCAAGCTGTGTACATTATTGATCACCGTATTATACGTGAGCGTATTTTCATTTACAAAAGTTTGCCTCCGGTAACTGTTGTAAGAACCGGTAGTTGCCGCCAGCAGATTATTTGCCCCGGTAAAAGTTCTTCCGGCCTGCGTACCCGTTGTAGTGTATGGTACATACGTATTTGCAATATTATCTGTATTATCGAGATTAACTGAAGTACGGAAACTCAAACCTTTGATGATCTGGTATTCTCCATACAATGAACCCAGTGTACGGTAACGTTTGGTAGTACCTACATTATACACCAGTTTACCCATTGGCGAGTTAAGGGTACTGCTGTATACATATTGTCCCATTCTTCCGATGTTCGGAAACAAACCCATGGTATCTTCCTGAACAGGTGCAAGGCTTAATGCCTGGTGAAAGATGGCATCTTTTCCATCAACGCCCGGACTCGGATCCTGCGTTACAGAATAGGTGGGTGCAATGTTTACGCCGAATTTTAAATTCTTCGATGCAGTGAATTCTACATTCGCTCTTAATGAATAGGCTTTATAACCTGCATCGATCACAAAACTTTCCTGGTTTGCATAATTGCCCGAGATAAAATATTTCACTGCATCTGTTCCGCCGCTTGCGGATACTTCGTAGTTCTGCATCTGCCCTTTTCTTTCGATCGCATCCTGCCAGTCAACAAATTCCAGGCCCGGATGGCCCGGCATTGCCCAGCGCGGATCGAGAATATAGTTGGCATTGAATGCTCCGCCGTTCTTTGCCAAACGTGTAGCCTGGTCATCATTGGCAGTAGCCCCTGCAAAGGCTGCAACATATTGTGCATTGATCACCTCCGTAGCCTGGTCTATCCATTCCTGGCCATTCATCATCTTCAATTTTTTTGCCGCCTGGTTATAACCTGCATACGTATTCACACTGATCTTTGCTTTACCCGCCTGCCCTCTTTTCGTAGTGATCAATACAACGCCATTCGATGCGCGTGATCCATAGATGGCTGCAGCAGCTGCATCTTTCAATACCTGTATGGTTTCAATATCATTGGGATTAATATTATCTAAAGGATTACCTGTTGAAAAAGATCCGTTCGTTGTATTGCTTGAATTCACAGATAAAGGAAATCCATCGATCACATACAATGGTTCATTACCGCCACTGATAGATCCTGAACCACGCACCTGTATGCTGAAAGCCTTACCCGGCGCGCCTGTTGTTTGTTTTACCGTAACTCCGGCCATTTGTCCTACCAGCGCCTGGTCAACACGTGTAATAGGCCTTTCATCAAGTATCTCATTCTTTAAAGTGCTGACGGCACCGGTTACGTTTCCTCTTTTTTGCGTACCATAACCCACCACTACTACTTCATCAAGTTGTTTGGAAGTTTTTTCGAGTGATACGGATCCATCATTACCTGAAACAGTGATCGTTTTTTCTGCAAAACTCAGATGCGAAAAAACCAGTTGTACTGCCTGACCTGCAGGAGCAGAAATAGTAAAGGTTCCGCTGGCATCTGTTTTTGTTTTTGTTGCAGTGCCTTTTAAAGTAACGGTTGCATCGGCAACCAAACCGCCGGACTCATCGGTAACCGTGCCTTTTATTTGCCTTTGCTGGGCGAAGATGAATAAAGGAAATAGAAGAAGAAATGCTACAAAGAGCAATGCGTTTTTTTTCATATGACAGCAATTATGGTTTAAAATCAGTACAAATTATTTTGATTTTATTCCACAATCATCCTGCACCATCCTGCCGAATCATCCTGTACTATCCTGCGGTTGAGCGATTGTAACCGATTGTAACTAACGTGTAAGAGTTACACTGAGCAAACCGATTATTACATCATCCGCCATGATTGGAATGAAAGTTCAGATTGCTCTTTATGCGCTCTGCGCGTATTTCTTTGCGCACTCTGCGGTGAATAGCTTCAATTATAACCGCAGAGTGTGCAAAGAAATACACCAGAGATTCGCAGAGTATTGAATAGCATAAAAAATTGAAGCATGCGTATTTTAAAATACATTATCAATTAAAGGCCGGCTGTATGTTTCTTTTGCTGCTTTTGTTTTGGGCGAGCCAAAATAAAAATAGAGTGTGCGTTTTACCGGCCCGTTTATTTTAGTAGGTTCACTTTGCGGGCCAAGCGCAGAGGTGTTGGAACTGATATTCAATGCCAGCTTTGTACCCATTGCCGGAATACAATCCAGGAAACTGATATTGCCAACCGGTAATTCAGGAAAAGGTTTTACGCCGGTCAGGCCATAAAAATCAAAGAGCCGGATATATAAGCCCGTGTCTTTGCTTGCCACATAAAATTTTCCTTCCACCGTACTGAATTCCATCCATGTAATTTCTCCGTAATACCCTTTGAATTCAGGATAGATCAAAGGAGCGTAACTGGTTTGCGTGTTGTTGTATTGGTTCTGCCAAACATTTACCGGCGTGCCCTGCAAACGGTTCTTCCATTGGCGGTACGGGCCTTTACCCAACCATTTGGCAGATAAAATATAATTCTCAGGATAATTGAAACTAACGCCGGCAAACGTGTATGAACCATTTAATACATATTCATATTCCAGGCTCACCCAACCGCTGCCCGATATTTTCCAACGCGTGTATTTCATGTTGCCATCGTACATAAATTCTACCACATGATCATTTCCTTCTTTGTATTGCCTGGATGAAATGATCTTTGCATCACCCTGTACCAATACCGGCCCTTTTGTAAAAGATAAATTATCTGAAGCGCTGTTCTTTGCATTGTTCAGCATACCCGTTTTTTTATTCAGGTTCACGGCAACTTCACCGCCTTTTAAAATATAGGTTGAATCGGTTTCAGTGATCGCTGTTACGCTGTCGTTCGTTACCAGTATATCTTTAAGCAATCCTTCATTTGTTTTTATTTTCCAGATCCATTTATACAGTTCTTTTTTAAACGGGTCGGATGCAACCAATACCAATGCATCATATTTTTTATAATCGGCCGGAATGTTCAATTGAATATTTCCGCCCGCACCCGGAACAACGGATGGCGCCGTACCGGTTCCTTTTTGCTGCACGCTGTAACCCGGAACTTTATCAGCAGGCTGATAATAATTAACCAGCGCCCATTGAAAACTGCACTGATCCATATTGGTGAAATGATAACGGTTCTCCACAGCGATCTTTCCGTCAAAATCCGCAGGCAGTTCCTGCATGAATATTTTTACGGGTGAGAATATTTCTTTGAGTGCAAAAAAGCTGGCTTCTTTTTCACGGTGCGGGCCCAGTATGCCGTCATTTGCATTCAACCCGTTTGCATCAAGTACATTATTAAAATCCGTACGCACAACCGATTCATCCAGCATGGCCCAGATAAAACCGCCGCCGCTTCTTTTTGCGTGCCAGTGCAGTTCCCAGAAATCGTTCATGGCCGAGCCTGCGCCGCCATCATCCTGCGAATGCAGGAATTCTGTAGGCATATAGATCAGTGAATCATTCAATATATTCTTTGTGCTGTAATAATCCTCGTAATGGTTGCAGTCTATGCCATTGAATTCATTTCCCGGTTTATGATGCGGATGTATTACGGGCCGCTGCGAATAATCCCATTTTACAAATTCTTTATCGAGTTCTTTGTTTGTGCCGCCTTCATTGCCATTATCCCAGAAAATAATGGATGGATGATTGAGATCGCGCGTCACCATTTCTTTTACCAGTTTCTCTCCCACTCTGTTAGTATAAAATTTTTGCCATCCTGCCAGTTCATCCAGCACATACAATCCCAGCGAATCGCATAGCTCAAGAAATTTTTTATCCGGCGGATAATGCGAACAGCGAACGGCATTCATATTCATTTCCTTTAACAACTGTACATCGAGCAGTTGTTCGGCGTCATTCAATGTTCTTCCTGTTTCGGGCCAGAAGCAATGGCGGTTAGTGCCTTTCATTTTTATCTGAACACCATTCAGGTAAATACCATCGCCGCGCCTTATTTCAATTGTTCTGAAACCGAATTTTTCGGTTGTTTGATACAGGGTTTTTGAAACATCTTTCAGATACACATTTACTTTATACAGGTTTGGCGTTTCGCCTGTCCACTGCAAAACCTTTCCTGCATTGGTTTTCAGCGTTATTACAGAATCGTTCTTATTTACTTTTGCACTGGCAGAGGCAATTATTTTTCCTTTTGCATCAATAATATCGGCTACAATATTTCTTTGCTGCTGAATATTTTTTACAAACACCTGCATGGCAAAATTTCCATTCGCTTTTGTATCGATGGCTGTGTAATCGATATATTCTTTGGGAACCGCTTCGAGATATACCGGCCTGAATATTCCGCCGAATACCCAGTAGTCAGCCAGCCGTTCTGCATTGTTCACGCTGGCATCATCACTCATCTTGCTTACAGTTGCTTCGAGTAAATTCTGTTTACCAAACTGTAATTTATCAGTGATGTTATATTTGAAACGATAAAATGCACCTTGGTGCGTAGCGCCGGCAGATCTTCCATTGATCTTTATTTCCGTATCCGTCATGCTTCCTTCAAACACAATGAATACTTCTTTGTCCTTCCATGAAACAGGTACGGAGAAATGATATTGATACATTCCCTTCTCATCATAAAAACGGAAATTCTTTCCGTTCGTTTTATAATCGCGTCCGTAATTATAATTACCAAACCCTTGCTGCTCCCAGCAGGAAGGTACCTGGATCTTTGTCCAGTAACCGCTTTGCCTTCCACCCGTACAGAAAAAATCCCATGCAACGGTTTGGTCACTGCCTGTACCGGATAAATACTGCACCTGTTTTGTTTGTGCAGTTAATCCGTTAACAGAAAATAAAAAAAAGGCAATAAAAAATTTATACATGATTCAACTATATATAAGGTACACGGTCAAGTACAGAAGTATCGGTTTGCAGTGTTGTGATCAGATCCCACACTTTTTTCATTACCGGTATTCCATTGGCAAGATTTTTTTTTCTTGACTGCATCACGCGCTCGCCGGGATAGGTTATTTTTTGTGATCCGCCGTCGGGAATTGACCGATGATAATCTGCAATGATATTTTCAATCGCTGCTGCCATAGAAGAATGATTGCCCAGTTTAGAAAGATCGATCGCAATAAATACCTGTGATAATCCATATTCCACAGGTATCTTACTGATCTCCTGTGTTGATAAACCATTAGATAAAATGACCGACAACAGATCGAGAACAAGCGATAAACCTGCGCCTTTCCAGTAACCTGTCGGTATCAATCTTCTTGTAGCAAGTATTGCAGAAGGATCATTCGTCAGTTTTCCATCTTTATCAAACCCGGCATTTACGGGAAGCATTTCATTACGCATGGCAACCTGTTCCATGGCGCCTAATGAGTATTGCGACATAGCCATATCCAGCACGATCGCTTCATCGTTATATGGCATCGCCATCACTAATGGATTATTGCCGAGCCGTGCATCTGTTGCACCCCAGGCAGGCATATTGGCGATGGTGTTTGTCCAGCCAATAAAAACAAAACCTTTTTTAGCGGCCCGCCATCCATAATACCCGGCACGCATCCAGTGGTTGGTGTTTGAAAGGGCAACACAGCCGATACCATATTCTGTTGCGAGCCTCATTGCATTATCTGTTGCATGCACTCCATTCAAAGGGCCGGCACCCATGTTACCATCCCACTGTTCGATGCCGCCAAATTTTGATTGAAGTGAAGGAACTGCATTTGCTTTTACATACCCATCTCTCACATACCTCGCAAATCTCGGAAACCGGTTCACACCGTGGGTGTACACGCCATCAACACTATTAGCGGTAAATATTTCTGCGCATTGCTTTGCATTGCTTTCTGTAAAACCAAGCTTGATCAAAATATTGGAAAAACAATCCTGCATTTCATCCGCCTGAACAATAACTGTTGAAGTAGTTTCCTCCATAATATAAATTGTTCAATGAAGTTCGGGATTATTTCTCTGTGTAACACAGCAACTCTTTGCGTAAAACTTTGCGTT
>Ga0206949_1252_pt1 | contig 15854 bp, 13 predicted proteins | sample Alteio_BWOrgHeat_40_FD_153240 | JGI IMG/M metagenome (GOLD analysis project Ga0206949, IMG submission 153240) | Enriched cells from forest soil in Barre Woods Harvard Forest LTER site, Petersham, Massachusetts, United States -... | ecosystem: Environmental > Terrestrial > Soil > Temperate forest >...
TGTAGTTATCAACCATGTTGACGCGCACGAAGCAGCAGAACAAACCGTTGACAAAATCACCGCTGCCGGTGGCAATGCCTATGCCATCCATGCCGATGTAAGCGATGAAGCTGAAGTTCAGGCCATGTTTGCCGAAATGTACAAGCAATATGGCACCATCGATATACTGGTGAACAACGCCGGCCTGCAGCGCGACTCGAAATTTGTTGATATGACGCTGCAGCAGTGGAACACAGTGATCGGGATCAATCTCACCGGCCAGTTTTTATGCGCGCGCGAAGCAGCGCGGGAGTTTATCAGAAGGGGAGTGGTTGAAGGCAGGAGCAGGGCCGCAGGTAAGATCATTTGCATGAGCAGTGTGCACGAAGTTATTCCCTGGGGCGGCCACGTAAATTATGCAACGAGCAAAGGCGGGGTAATGATGATGATGAAAAGCATGGCCCAGGAACTGGCGCCGCACAAAATAAGGGTAGTAAGCATTGGCCCCGGCGCTATACAAACGCATATCAACCAATCGGCCTGGCAAACACCCGAGGCGCTGAACGCCCTGTTAACGCTTATTCCATACAATCGCATCGGCGAACCCGAAGATATCGGCCAGCTGGCCGCATGGCTCGCATCCGACCAGGCAGATTATATTACCGGTACCACCATTTTTATGGATGGGGGTATGACCTTGTATCCTGGTTTTGCGGATAATGGCTAATGCGCCGTAGAGACGTCCCGTACGTACGGGACGTCTCCCGTTTGACAGGTTCGTTGTTTAATGAACCTGATAGTCTATCGAACGCAAAATGCTGCGCCATTAATCTTAGGTTCAATCGAATTAGATGGATTACCTATACATTGCGGAGACGCAAAGTATTGCGTCTCTACATTTTAGACCGAAAAGTCTAATTTTATGTTAAATTCCCGTTAACTCCCCGTAAAAACCCCGTTACAATACAAATAAGCCATATTTTTGTCATTTTTTGGATTGACATATTGTAAAAAATACACTAAGGTATTTGGAAAAATTTAAAAATATCTGTCAAAAACACATTGAATTATGAAATTATTATAAAAGTGTTCAATAGTTTAAATAGTTGATAATTTTACTATATTTTTGTTGCGGATTTAAAATTTAACACGATGAAAAAAGTAATTTTAACAATCGCAACCGCTGCTCTGTTCAGCGTAAATGTTTTTGCTGCTGATGGCGGTAAAAAAGGAAACGAAGCTTCTGCAAACGTATCATATAACGTAGTTCAAGAGTTTACTGCTGACTTTGCCGATGCGCAAAATGTGACCTGGACCGTTAATAAAAACTGCCAGAAAGCCGAATTTATTGAAAATGGCGTACACCGTACCGCTTTCTACAGCCCTACCGGTGATTATTTGGGTGTAACCCAGATCGTTAGCTATGACGCTATCCCGGCAAAAAGCCAGAAGCTGATCGCAGAAGCCTATAAAGGCTATACCCCTGCAAATGTTATTGTTTACCAGGCCAATGAAGCCGTAAACGACGATATCGACCCTACATCCTACTTTGTTGATTTGAAAAGCAATGCACACGAAGTATTGGTAAGGGTTACCAGCTCAGGCAACCTGGATTTCTTCAGGCAAGTAAAGTAAGTTTCCGGTTTTATTATTGTTTTGTAGCCGTCCCGGTCATTCCGGGGCGGCTTTTTTTGTGGTTAAAGTGCAATCATTATTTGGAGTTCATTGGCATATTGGATATTTAACCGCTAAGGACGCAAAGGTTTTCACAAAGCACGCAAAGGTTAGTCGCTTCAAAAGCAATTTAACAGCATCTGATAATTAAAACCTTTAAAATTAATCGACAGACAGGCTTAGTGGCCTTGGTGAAAATCTTGGTGTCCTTTGTGGTTAATTTTTTATTGATAAATGCACATCGGGTTGCGTATAACCGCCCCAAACCCACAAATTCGCACAATTTTGCCTGATTCCTCAAACAACTGGCTCACTAATCTCTTTTACATAAAAGAGGTTTATAGATGCCAAGAACCATCATAGTATCCAACCGGCTGCCCGTTAAAGTAACGAAAACAGACGAAGGGTTTAACTTATCTCCCAGCGAAGGCGGTTTGGCCACAGGGCTGGGTTCCGTATATAAACAGGGGCGCGACAAGTGGATAGGCTGGCCGGGTATTGTAATACCCCAACAAGCCGAACAGGAGAACATTACTGATCAACTGGAGGAGATGAGCCTGGTGCCTGTTTTTTTAGACCAGGAAGAGATCAATCAATATTACGAAGGTTTTTCGAACGAGGTACTCTGGCCCGTTTTTCACTACTACGTATCTACGTTTGCCGCCTATAAACAATCGCAATGGGAGTATTATAGGGACGTAAATGAAAAATTTAAGGATATTGTTTTGCAGCACCTTGAACCGGGTGATGTGATATGGATACACGATTACCAGTTGCTGCTGTTACCGGGGCTGATCAGGGCCGAGCTGCCGGACGTATCCATAGGGTTCTTTTTACATATTCCGTTCCCCTCGCACGAACTTTTCCGGATGATCCCCTGGCGTTACGAACTGCTGGAAGGCATGTTGGGCGCCGATCTGATCGGTTTCCATACCTTCGACGATGTGCGGCATTTTGCCGGCGCGGTTTCCCGCATCCTGCCGGTGAACGTTTCGGCTAATGTCATTAATATTGGCGTTCGGTCGGTTGTCGCCGAGTCGTTCCCGATGGGGATCGACGTAAAAAAATATGCATCGCTTCCCTTAAAAAAGGAGGTAAAAGAAAATATCCAATCGATAAAAGATACTTTTAAGGATAGCAAGATCATTTTATCTATCGACCGGCTGGATTACAGCAAGGGCATACTGCAGCGGCTGCTGGCCTTTGAAGAGCTGCTAAAAACACATCCTGAATATTGCGAAAAGGTAACGATGAATATGATTGTGGTACCATCCAGGGACAACGTGCCGCAATACGCCCATTTAAGGGACGAAATAGACAAAAAGGTGGGCAGCATCAATGCTGTTTACCGGAAGATGGACTGGACGCCTATCCATTATTATTATCGTTCGTTGCCGATAGAGATGCTTTCGGCTTTATATAGCACAGCGGATGTTTGCCTGGTGACTCCGCTGCGGGACGGGATGAACCTGGTTAGTAAAGAATATGTCGCCAGCAGGCTAAATGACGACGGGGTGCTTATCCTTAGCGAACTGGCCGGGGCGTCCAAGGAACTGATCGATGCATTGATCGTCAATCCAAACAATGCCTTGGAGGTTTGCGAAGCCATCATCTATGCCTTGAACATGCCGTTGGAGGAGCAGCAGGATCGCATGCGCAGTATGCGGCAACTGATTGCCAAGTTTAATATCAACCATTGGGTTAAGATTTTTATGGACAGGTTGAAAGAGGTAAAACAGATGCAGCGCTCCATGCAAACGCGGCACGTAAGCGCGGCAACTGAGCAATCGATCATAAAACGTTACCATAAGACCAAAAAACGTATTATTTTCCTGGACTATGACGGAACGCTTGTGGGTTTTAAATCGAATATGCTGCAGGCAAAGCCGGACGCTGAATTAATGGACATCATCGATAAACTAAGTGAAGACCCGGCGAACGAACTCGTGCTGATCAGCGGCCGAAAACATGAAAACCTTGACGAATGGTTTGGCAACCGGAATATTTACCTTATTGCCGAACATGGCGCCTGGTTTAAGCAGCAAAATACCGGCTGGCATAAGATATCCGGTCTTTCGGACAACTGGAAACATGATATTTCGCCCGTGTTGGAGACTTACGTTGATCGTACGCCGGGTTCATTCATCGAAGAAAAAACCTATTCGCTGGTTTGGCACTATCGCAATACCCAAAAAGGGCTGGGCGAGTTGCGTGCCAGCGAGTTGATGAATAATTTAAAATACCTGGCCAGCGATAAGGGACTTCAGCTTTTGCCTGGCGATATGGTGCTCGAGATCAAAAATGTGGAAGTAAACAAGGGCAAAGCCGCCCTGATGCTGGTTGAAAGAGATGACTATGATTTCATCATCGCGCTTGGTGATGATTATACCGACGAAGATGTTTTCAAAAGCCTGCCGGATAACGCCGTTACCATAAAGGTGGGCAGCAATGTATCCGCAGCCAAGTTTTACCTCCGCAACCCGGCAGAAGTGAGGCAATTGCTATTAGGTTTTGTCGAAGAGGCCGTGGTGCATTGAGATTCAAGCGTTAATAATTGGCGCAAGATGGACCGATTGGTATTCAAATTAATTTTAATTAATTTTGTGGTACACTGGATAAGGGGAATGTTATCATGTTGATTCTAAAACCATCAAGGGAGGCGCTGGCGTTTTGGACGCTATTTAAATCGATGAAACCTGAAATCAAAGACGAAGTTAGGGAAATGATCATCCACGAAACCACTTTGGATGGCGATGAAGAATTCACAACCGATGCGCTGACCGAAATATCTATGGAGACTTTTAAGGATATTTGGGATGCGCCCGAAAATGAGCACTGGAACGACTTTATAAATGATCGCCTTCAATGTACAAGCAAGGAGATATAATTGCCGTACACTATCCGCTGACCGACAAACCTGCCAAAACCAAACTCCGGCCGGCAATTGTCGTTTCAAATGAGTTAAGCAACCAAATGGATAATGATATTTTGGTTTGTCCGATCACAACCAAAATGCGCGATTCAGTATTTTCCTATCTTTTAAACGACTTTGATCTGCTTCAACCGCTATTGCCCGGAAGTGAAATTCGGTGTAATAAGATAATGACGATAAGAGTTTGGGAAAAACAAATCGTTGGAAAGATAAGTGAACTTACCCCACAAGCCTTGTTAAATGTGCTTGAATTAGTTAAGAAGGTATTTTGAATAGCTACTTAGGCTTTGACTTTAACTATAAAAATATCGGCCGGTCCAGTTTCATCGCAATGCGATAGGCCGCATTCATCAAACCTACGTGGCTGTAGGCCTGCGGGAAGTTGCCCCACTGGCTGCCATCCGTCTCGTCAACGTCCTCGCTAAATAAAAGGAGGTGATTACTGAATTGCAGCAGGTTTTCAAACTCGCGCATGGCATCGTCCAGCCGGCCCACGCAAGCCAGGGCCTCCACATACCAAAAGGCGCAGACCAAAAAGGTTGTTTGCGGTTTGCCGAAATCGTCTTTGTATAAGTAACGGTAAAATAAGCCTTTCTCTGCCTTCAATACTTTTTCCAGCGCGATCAAATGGTCTTTTGCCCTGTCGGACGCAGGATCGAGGTAATTCATCATGATCAGCTGCAAGGTGCTTGCATCAAGATTGGAACTATCGACCGAATTGGTATAAACCTTTCGTTTCGGGTCATAACAGCTTTCAATGTGTTTTGCGGCGCGCTTTTTTAACGCCAAAGCCTTTTTAACAAGCGGCTTATTGTCAATTGTCCTGGCCATTTTCTCACCGGCAGAGGCGCCGGCCCACTGGAAGAGGTTGCTGTAGCAATGGATATTGGCCATGTTGCGAAACTCCCATATCCCGGCGTCTTTTTCGTCGATCGTTTGCTCTATTTTAGTTAGCAAAAAGGCAATCCACCGTGCGGAGTCTTTCCGTTCTGAAAAAACAAAGCGGTGATCGGTATACAATGGAAGGAGAGATATAAGCACTTGCCCGTAAATATCATTCTGGATATGCTCGAAAGCCTGGTTGCCAACACGTACGGGTTTGTTGCCTAAATAGCCTTCAAGGTCATCCAGTATATTCTCAGTCAGTTGTTTTTGGCCGGTTATGCCATACAAAGGTTGGTAGCGCTGGTCTTCGGCGAAAGATATATCGGTTACATAGCCAAAATATTTTTCCATCTCTTCAAAGTGGCCGATGTGGTTCAGCGCCATGATAACGTAGTAGGTGTCGCGCAGCCAGCAGTAGCGATAATCCCAGTTGCGGCCGGTTCCGGGCGCTTCGGGCAGGCTGGTGGTACTTGCCGCGATTATGGCCCCTGTGTCTTCAAATTGGTGTATTTTTAACGTTAACGCCGAGCGGATAACATATGGCTGGTAATACGTGGCGATGGAAGAATGTTTTATCCATATTCGCCAATATTGGATGGTTTCCCTTAAAAATCTTTCCGCCGTACTAAGCAAGGGCGCCTCCAGGGGCTCCCCGTAGGTTAGCACCAGGTAGCGCGTGTCATTCAGCACAAAAAGCTGCTCGTCAAATACGTAGCTTATTGGTATATTGGTTGTGAGGCGCATATCTTCATCACCGCCCAAAAATTGGATATGATTGCTGCCGCGATTGACATGCAATTTGGTGCTGCCATAATCCGACACCGGCTCACACTTTACTGCAACACGGGGCGAACCATTGATAGGTTCTATTTTCCTGATCAGCATCAGGGCCTTGTAATAGCGCTGATGCTCCTGGAAACGGGGCGCAAAATCAGTAACCCGGTAGCTGCTTTTGTTTTCAAGCGTAATTTCAGTGATCAGCACATTAGTATTTTCCAGGTAATACTGGTGCGAAGTATAGGGCTCAGCGGGCAGTATGGAAAAGGCCCCGCCCTTTTTTTCGTCCAGCAAACCACCGAAAACAAAGGTGCTGTCGAAACGCGGCCAGCAAAGCCAGTCGACATTGGTATTTTTGTTGATGTGCGCCATGTAGGCGCAATTACCGATGAGCCCGGTGTTATAGGTATGTCGTGCCATGTAATTTAAGGATATCAGTTATAAAATGGTTCAACAAAGTTCAGTGGAGAATGTTCGGATTTGATTTCGGATTTCGGCCGATGATCAAATCCGATCCCGATAGCTATCGGGACGCAATTCCGAAATCCTAAATGATTAACCCCTATGTCATATTCTACACAAAGTCTATATAATTAATCGTTTATTTAAAAATAGCCCTTGATTATTACAACCATCCCTTTAACTTCGTACATTATTTAAACACTAAATTTTTAAAATCATGAGTTTAAGGTTAGGGGACGTAGCCCCCAATTTCAAAGCAAAAACATCAGAAGGCGAAATCGACTTCTATGAATATCTTGGCAATAGCTGGGGTGTATTATTTTCACATCCTGCCGATTATACGCCGGTTTGTACTACCGAGCTGGGTAGAACAGCTTCGCTAAAGGACGAGTTTGCAAAGCGCAATGTGAAAGTAATCGCCCTGAGCGTGGATTCGGTTGAGTCGCACAAAGGCTGGATCAATGATATTAACGAGACCCAGGGCGTTGAAGTAAATTTCCCGATCATTGGGGACGAAAACCGCGAGATCGCGCTGGCTTATGATATGATCCATCCAAATGCTTCGCTAACCGCTACCGTGCGCTCGCTGTTTATCATTGCACCCGACAAAACCATCAAGCTGATGATCACTTATCCCGCCTCAACCGGGCGTAATTTCCAGGAAATTTTAAGGGTGATCGACTCCTTGCAGCTAACCGCGAATTACAGCGTAGCCACCCCCGCCGACTGGAAAGAAGGGGAGGACGTAGTGGTGGTGCCGGCAATCAAAACTGAAGACATCCCGGCGAAATTTCCGAAAGGTCATACCATCGTTAAGCCTTATTTAAGATTAACACCGCAACCAAATAAATAATTTTATTTGGTTATTAATTATTTTAATATATTTGAACAGATTGGCTTTGCTATACCGTCTGACTATCATTGCATTATTCAGTTTTTGGCAAAAGTTTTTAATCGATACAACAATTTTTTAATACCCAATTAATAATTTTATGAAAACTGGAAAAGTAAAATGGTTTAACACGCAAAAGGGGTATGGCTTCATCATCACAGAAGAAGGCAAGGATCTTTTTGTACACTTTAAAGATGTACAGGGCGGTGTAAATGCTATTAAAGACAACGACAGCGTTACCTATGATGTGGAAGAAGGAAGAAAAGGGTTGCAGGCCGTAAACGTAAAAAAAGCATAACTTAAAGTATCGATATTTTTTAAGAACCTCTGCGCAATCAGGGGTTTTTTTGTTTTAATTTGTGCTGAACGTAGAGATCGCAATACTTTGCGTCTCGTTGAATGTAAGATAAGGGGGCGCAATGCATTGCGTCTCTGCACGACAAACCTGTTTTTAACCAACTATTACAATTATGGCCATTGATTCATCGGCTAAACTTACCCGGAACGTAACGCTGCTTGTATTGGTAGCATCGCTGGGTTATTTTGTTGACATTTATGATCTGCTGATCTTTTTGATCGTACGAAAACAAAGTTTGTTAGAACTTGGCGTTAAGCCAGCCGATGTTTTTAGCACTGGAATATCTATTCTTAATTGGCAGATGGCCGGTTTATTAATTGGCGGTATACTCTGGGGAGTGCTCGGGGATAAACTTGGCCGCATAAAGGTCCTTTTCGGGTCGATTACGTTATACTCCCTGGCAAATTTTGCCAGCGGAATGGTGCATAATCCGGAGATGTACACCATTGTCCGCGTAATTGCCGGCATCGGGCTCGCGGGCGAATTAGGGGCAGGCATAACCTTAGTGAGCGAAACATTAAGTAAACAAAATAGGGGGTATGGTACCATGATCGTTGCGTCACTTGGTCTTTTTGGGGCGGCTGCGGCAGCAATTGTTGCAAAGCATGGTTGGCGTGAGGCTTACTTTGTTGGCGGAGGTTTAGGTATTTTACTGCTGTTACTTCGATTGGGCACTTTTGAATCGGGCATGTTTAAAAACATTGTTCAAAAAAATGTTCCGAAAGGCAACTTTTTTATGCTGTTTACAAACTGGGAGCGTTTTAAAAAGTACCTGTGTTGTATTTTGATCGGCGCGCCGCTGTGGTATGTGGTTGGCATCTTAATCTCTCAACAGCCAGAATTTGGCATTGCACTTCATGCGAAAGATAAGCTAAGCGCAGGCGATAGCATAATGTTTGCGTATATCGGCATAGCGATAGGGGGCATGGTAAACGGATTATTGTCACAGATATTTAAATCCCGGAAGTTGGTGATGTATATTTTCCTGGTTTTATCCGCCATTACCGCCGTTATATACCTAAACTCAACCGGCCTCACCACCGGCCGTTATCAATGGCTTTGCTTTTTGATGGGCTTTGGTGTCGGATACTGGACAACGTTTGTGACTATAGCCGCCGAACAGTTCGGCACCAATTTGCGCGCTACCGTTGCCACAACGGTGCCAAATTTTGTACGTGGTTCGCTTATCCTTATCACCCAGGCATTTGTGGCTCTTGTGGCTCATTACGGCATGATCAACAGCGGTTACATCATGATGGGTATACTTACAGTATTGGCGCTATTGGCGCTCACCCAGTTAAAAGAAACGTTTGGCAAAGACCTTGATTACGTAGAGCTTTCGTAGAGATGCAATATTTTACGTCTCGAACCAATCTCAGGAAAATTAGGTTGAGGTGCGATGTTTCCGTGTTTCCGGCTCCCAATCATTCGGTCCCAGACGCAAAATATTGCGTCTCTACATTTTTCCCCGGATAAAAATCGTCAAATTTGCCCCCGATGATCACTAAAGAAGAAATAGCCGCCTCATACAAGCAAATACAGGACGAAATATGCGTTGCACTTGAAACTGCCGACGGCAAAGCGCACTTCGAGCAGGAAGAGTGGGAGCGAGAGGGCGGCGGCGGCGGCCGTACGCGCGTTATCCAAAACGGCAATATTTTTGAGAAAGGCGGCGTGAATTTTTCCGCTGTACACGGCAACCTGCCCGAAACGATCAAAAACTCGTTAAAGGTTGAACAGGACGACTTTTTTGCCACCGGCGTATCCATTGTGATCCACCCGAATCATCCGCTGGTACCCATTATTCACATGAATATCCGGTATTTTGAAATGCCTTCCTCATTCGATTTTGGCAAAGAGCCGCTGCGCTGGTTTGGCGGGGGCATCGACCTTACGCCGCATTATGTTTTTGAGGAAGATGCCCGATATTTTCATGCTTATTTGAAATCTGTTTGCGATGCTTATCACAAAGACTTTTACCATCGCTTTAAAACATGGGCCGACAACTATTTCTTTATCAAACATCGCGACGAAACGCGAGGCGTCGGCGGCATTTTTTACGACCGTTTAACCGCCACTGAAGATACCACATGGGAAACCATATACGAATTTTCAAAAACCCTCGGTCGTTCGTTTATTCCCATCTATACCGAACTGGTAAAGCGAAACCGGGATAAGCCATTTACCGAAGCGCAGCAGCAATGGCAATACCAGCGCCGCAGCCGTTATGCCGAATTTAACCTGGTTTATGATGCCGGCACCAAATTCGGCCTGGAAACAAATGGGCGTATTGAATCGATACTGATGAGTTTGCCGCCAACCGCCAAATGGTTTTATGACTATAAAGCAGAACCCGGGAGCGAAGAGGAAAAAACCTTATCTTTATTAAAAAAGGGGATCAATTGGGTATAATAATATCTCAAGCTCCCTTACGTTCTATTTATGTTAAAAGTAAGGTATAAACTATGTTATTAAATTAAATTTCCTTACTTTTATATTTTAATTAACATATCTTATTTCTAACATTATGCCAAAGGAGAATATTCAAGTTAGCGTAGACTATCCTACAACAGGCACTAAGAGCGGATCAAAATAACATACACCGTCAAAAACGGTATATAAATCAATATTGATATTGATAGATATAATGAGATGGTGTATATCTTCGCCCTCTTTTCATTCAGGCTAATCATGTTATCTATATTAGCTTGCAAAACAGATAAACAATTGTAATACATTAGCTGTTGGTGAAAACCGGTATTCTCTTTGTTGTCAAAATCTTTTACAAATGAAACAATCGGTGGAAGTCCCCGATTATTTGCTTTTTTAGGAAAAAGCAGCAAACACAATACCACTATGTCAATAAGAATTGGCACAGCGCTCCAGGTTAACAGGTCGGTATGATCTCTTATCAAATTTTCTTTACTAAATAATATCGATGTAAAAAATCCTGTAAAAATCAAAATGCCGGATATCATTTTAATCGTTTTATCGGTAATACTTTCGCTTTCCGCTAAAATATCGTCGAATCTTTCTTTAGCCAGATCAAATGCAACTTTATATGCTTCAATCTCAATATCGTACCATTTATGTATAATTGTTTCTGGGATAGGTTTCATGATCAAATATAACACTGCGTTTTTATTTTTACGCCAAATAGTAATTTAACCTTATGAAAAATTTAGCGCTTATATGTATCGTTTTGATCATCAATTGTTTCCAATCCCGTCCATCCCTCAAAGGCACCTGGGAATTCGCCGGCGGAATCTACAATGGTAAAAAAGAAGGCGCCCCAACCGATTATAAAATGCAACGGCATTATACCGACCTGGGCTACCAGGCCTTCGTGCTGGAAAAAGGCTACAAAGCTCAAAAATATGAGACCGGTACCTATTTTTTTAAAGGCGACACCTGCGTGGATACGGAAACATTCAGCAGCGAAGAATCGAAAATCCTCAACATCCCCATTCATTATCTGTATACCTTAAAAAACGATACGCTTACGCTGAAAGGTACTTTACCAACCGGGATGAGGGTGGAGGAATATTGGAAGAAGGTAAAATAAGTGACAACCCGGATTTTTAAATTCTTCATCGCCGTTGACTTTAGTGACCGTTGCACAATTACTAACTGACCGGTTGATGCCCCATCGGGGCTACCTATTTGTAGAAACGGCCCAATCCTGGATAATTGCCCCATCGGGACTACCTATCGATTACGAATAGCGAGTCGAAAATAATGGGTAGCCCCGATGGGGCGTTAGAACATATCAATGATTTGGACTACAAATAGGTAGCCCCGATGGGGCATTACTGCCTGCCATATCAGATAAATCTTAAATTTCTGCATAGATTAGGTTGCGCGACAACCACTTTAGTCAAGGGAATATTGGTAATCGGGATCTTTTGGCTCTAGCCAAATAATAGGGAGCGAATTGTGGCGGCGTTTTGGCTAAAGCCGATAATCCAATAGCTAGGATACCGTTGACTGAAGTCAACGGCAATGAATTTTTGAACGGCTAAATCCGGTTGCCGCTTTTCTATCAATTCTTCAGGTTTTCAACAGAGGCAAATGTTTTTAAACCTCCTTGGTGCTGCATTCCGAAATTGAACATCCGACATCCGAAATCACACCGAAATGTTACCAACAAAGTACTAAAAACCCATTAATTTTCTTAACTTCGCCGGTCGTTCAGAAACCCCTTTTGAGCAAAAGCCGTAGCCGAAACTAAACCCAAAAGGCCTATCATTAAAAATTTAATTTTCATGGTTTGTTATTGATTAATTAACTGTTTCAGTTTGTTAGTTACTTTATTCATTTGGTTCTGGTCACCAAGTTGTGCGTACACTTGTTTCAGCACCTGCAGGCAATTAATTTCATTGGGGTTTATGTCATTTGCCCGCTCAAGCCATTGCGCCGCCCGTGCTTCGTCCTGGGTCTTTTCCTTATCCCATCCCGACTGGCTTTGCCTGAAATACAGTAATCCTAAATTAAAAATAGGATCATATCCTGAGCTGTTTAATTCTATGGATCGTAAATAAAGCGACTCGGCCTTATCATACTGGTTTAAATGGTCGTAACAGTTAGCTGCAACAAATGCAATATCAGCGTTATTTGTATTAATATCAAGTAACGAGGGCAACAAATTTTGCAAAGCACGATAATCCTTCCTATTAGTATAAATATTTGCTTCATCCAACAATAAGGACTTATCATTCGGCAATATTTTACGTGCCTTTTTAACAATGTTAAGCGCGGCCAACGTATCACCAAATGTTTTATATATAGACGACGCCGTTTCGGCATACTCAGCTTTGGTGCTGTCCCCCCCTACCAAACTCTCGTAAAACTTTGCCGCAGCGTGTAAATTACCCAGCTTATTGTTTGCATAAGCAATATAACCGTTCAATTGCTTAAAGTCAGGCGCATATTTCTGCGCGCTCTGCAGCAATGGCATGGCGTTTATAAAATCAGAAGATTTAATGTAAACAAAGGCCTTCCTGATATAAACATTTGCCAGGCAACGTTTTGAATAATCAATTTCGGCCTGGAAACGGTAAATTTTATGGTTATTTTCAAGTCTGTCAACCAGGGATGCAATTTGCGGAAGCATGGCCGCGGGTTCCTTCAGTTTATTTAACGAATCAATGTACAAAATGCTCGAATAAACAACCGCTTTGTAAACATTTGGTTCAACAGCAGACGTGTCCGGGGCAGCTTTCAGCAGGCTGTCAACCGTAGCGCGCGCTGCGCTAAGGTACTTCAGGTCCTTTTTTTGTTTATAATAGGCAAGATTATTCGTTACGCCCTTCAACACTTCCGTTTGGGAAAAAGCTGCCGGCGCGATAAGCCAAACGGCCAGGCACGTTAACAAGACTTTACGCATTCGCTTTCGTTTTATTCTTTTGGCCCTTCGTTGTCTTCTGCAGATGTTTCAGTATCAGTCGTTCCGCCGTTGGTATCCTCCAATCCATTTTCCTCCTCTTCGTCGTGCTCAACTTTGGCTACTGATGCAATCGCGTCATTTTCCTTTAAAGTGATCAGCCTCACCCCTTGCGTCGCCCGGCCCATTGTCCTCAATTCGCTCATGGCGATGCGGATAATGATACCCGATTTATTGATGATCATCAGGTCATCTTTATCGGTAACACCTTTTATGGCCACAAGGTTTCCGGTTTTTTCGGTAACGTTTAAGGTTTTTACGCCTTTACCACCGCGATTGGTAACCCTGTAGTCGTCGATATCAGTACGTTTGCCATAACCGTTTTCCGAAACTACCAACACGGTTATTTCAGGATTATCGATACTTATCATACCAACTACCTCATCGTTTTCACCATCAAGTGTAATACCCCTCACCCCTGTTGCAGTACGCCCCATCGGCCTGACGGTCGATTCGTTAAAGCGGATAGCACGGCCTGATTTCAGCGCCATTACAATTTCGCTGCTGCCGCTGGTCAGATTTGCCTCCAGCAGGGAGTCGCCTTCATTGATATTGATCGCATTGATGCCATTTGCACGCGGGCGGGAATATGCCTCGAGCGAAGTCTTCTTAATGGTACCTTTTTTGGTAACCATAATGATAAAGTTATTTTCGAGGTATTCTTTATCCTTCAGGCTGATCAATTTGATGTATGCCTTAATATTCTCTTCTTTCGGGATATTAATGATATTCTGAATAGCCCTTCCCTTCGAAATTCTAGTACCCTCAGGTATTTCGAATACCCTGAGCCAGTAACATTGTCCCGACTCGGTGAAGAACAGCATATAGTTGTGGTTCGATGCGATAAGCAAGTGCTCGATAAAGTCCTCATCACGGCTGTTGCTGCCGATGGCGCCTTTACCTCCCCTGCCCTGCCTGCGATATTCGGTAAGCGGGGTCCGTTTGATATAACCCTCGCGCGAGATGGTGATCACAACATCCTCATCCTCAATAAAATCTTCGCTCTGCATTTCTGCGGATGAGTGCACCATTTCGGTTTTGCGCTCATCGCCATATTTATCCCTGATCTCGATCAGTTCGTCCTTAATGATCTGCATCCTAAGGCCTTCGTCAGCCAAAATGGATTTCAAATATTCTATCTGCGCCATCAAAGCAGCATATTCATCTTTGATCTTATCCCTTTCCAGTCCGGTTAAGCGGCGGAGGGTCATGTCCAATATTGCACGGGCCTGGATGTCGGATAAACCGAATTGGGTTATCAAACCTTCCCTTGCATCATCGGGGGTATTGGAAGCCCTGATCAGCTTGATAACTTCGTCAAGGTGGTCCAGGGCAATCAGTAAACCTTCAAGGATATGCGCCCGTTTTTCCGCTTCAGCGAGCTCAAATTTAGTACGGCGGACAACCACCTCGTGCCGGTGCTCAACAAAATGATGGATAAGGTCCTTCAAATTGAGCATCATCGGCCTGCCATGTACCAGCGCGATGTTATTAATGCTGAACGACGTTTGTAAAGCCGTGTATTTGTACAGGTTATTGAGCACGATAGCTGCGTTAGCATCACGCTTTATTTCATATACAACCCGGATACCCAGCCTGTTAGATTCGTCGCGGATAGAAGATATGCCTTCCAGCTTTTTCTCGTTAACCAGCTCGGCAGTACGCTCGATCATCAGCGATTTATTGATCTGGTAGGGTACCTCGGTTACAATGATACGCTCGCGATCATTATTATAGGTCTCGATTTCGGCCCGGGCACGCATCACAATCCTGCCGCGTCCGGTTTCAAAAGCAAGTTTAGCGCCTTCGTAACCGTATATAATACCACCGGTAGGGAAATCCGGACCCTTGATGTACGCCATCAGGTCGGCAACCTGCGAGTCGCGGTTATCGATATAGTGCAGTGTAGCATTAATTACCTCGGTTAAATTGTGCGGCGCCATGTTGGTGGCCATACCTACTGCGATTCCCGAGGCGCCGTTCACCAATAAATTCGGGAATTTGCCCGGTAAAACCGTAGGCTCTTCCAGCGAATCGTCAAAGTTTAACTGGAAGTCGATGGTATCCTTATTGATATCGGCCAGCATTTCCTCGGCTATCTTTGTCAGCCTTGCTTCGGTATATCGCATAGCCGCCGGTTCGTCGCCGTCAATCGATCCATAGTTACCCTGCCCTTCCACAAAGGGATAGCGCAGGCTCCAGTCTTGCGCCATACGTACCATGGCGTCGTAAACCGACTGGTCGCCGTGCGGGTGGTACTTACCCAGTACCTCCCCCACTATACGGGCAGATTTTTTATAGGGTTTGTTGTTGGCCAGGCCCAGGTCGAGCATGCCGTAAAGTACACGCCTGTGTACGGGTTTTAAACCGTCGCGCACATCAGGCAGCGCCCGCGAAACGATAACCGACATTGAGTAATCAATGTATGCGGCCCGCATTTCTTCATCAATAT
>Ga0206949_1253_pt1 | contig 15849 bp, 21 predicted proteins | sample Alteio_BWOrgHeat_40_FD_153240 | JGI IMG/M metagenome (GOLD analysis project Ga0206949, IMG submission 153240) | Enriched cells from forest soil in Barre Woods Harvard Forest LTER site, Petersham, Massachusetts, United States -... | ecosystem: Environmental > Terrestrial > Soil > Temperate forest >...
TCCTGAGCCTCAAGCAGGATCACCGCAGCCGAAGCCTTCGCGACATCCACCGCACTGGCGAGCGAATTTCCAACATCGGCGGCGCGCAAAGCCAGAGCCTCGTTGATGCCATCTCCCAGGAAGCCGGGGCCTACTCGATCCGCTCCGCATCGTTTGTTCACCCCTTACCCATCCTTGCCGAACGGGTCACGGAACAAGTGGCACGCAGGCGCCAAGCGAAGACGCGTCCTCAACGCAAAAGTCAGGATGGCAGCAGCACGGTAAGGATGCTGGGGCGAAGCCGATCCAATGCTTCGTTCGCCTGCTCCAGCGGGAAATATCTCCGTAGTAGCTCGCCGGGAACTTTCGGGGCAATTTCCAAAAATTCGCGGCCGTCTTGACCGGTTAAGTTCGCCACGAAACGGATGACTCGTTCCCCCCACAGACAAGAGTAGGAAAATGAGGGGATGTCGCTCATGTGGATCCTTCCGCAAACACCGTCCCGCCCTTCCTCACAGCTCGGAGGGCGGCAGGAACGAGCGATCCGACAGGTGCGAAGATGATCGCCGCGTCCAGCGGCTCAGGCGGCGATTCCCCAGACGCGCCTGCCCACGTCGCGCCCATACTCCGGGCAAATTATTGAGCAGCGGTGTCGCCCCGTCACGTAAAGGCGAACACTTCTCGCCCCTGGAAATGAGCGACCTGCCTTACGATGTGCGCTGCCGCGCCGAATCCGTAGAGCCCAAGCCGAACCGCGTCGCCAATCATTCGCAGGGTTCGATAGCCGATCAACCCGGCGCAAAGCAGAGGCGCGCAACCTGCGTCGTCAAAGCCATCCGGCAGCGGAAAACAGAAACGCGCGTCGGCAACAGTCCATTCTGCATAACCGCCGTCTATCGTGTAGCCGGCAAAGCGCGCTCGATCGCAGAGATACTCCTGTCCCGCTCGACAATAGAGACACTCGCCGCAGGTCCAGCCCAGCCAGGGAATCCCGACCCACTCACCGATTTCCAATCCCTGAACACCTTCTCCCGGCGTCGCGATGCGTCTGACAATCTCGTATCCGGGAACAAGCGGACGTTTTGGCTCAGAAAGTTCTCCATCGACGACATGCAAGTCCGTCCGGCAAGCCGCGCAGGCGCTGATTTTCACCAGAATTTGCCCGTGGCCCGCCATGGGTATGGGAATATCGCGTAAAACAAGCGGCTTCCCGACTCTTTCAAAAATCATCGCACGCATGGTTATTTTTAACTTCGGGAAGACCTGAAGCCAGATCAACCCACGGGCACCCTGGCGACCCGGCTATCTCTCACTCAAAGCGGATAGTGCCCATGTGCCAGATCTGAGGGATTCAACGCAAACCGGAAGCCGTTCTTGGCTGATGTGCACTCGATCGCTTCCACTACCGTTTCAATGACGACAAAGCCGGGCCCCTTTGAATATTGATTCAAGAAGTATGCGTGCGACTTGTCCTCCACATGCTGCCACACTCGCTTCAGCATGACGGTATCAGTTATGATGCGCGCCTTTCCGATCAGATTCAGCACGAGACTTAGATCGTGATTGGAGAACATCCAATTCACATCAGGGTGATGTTTGATTTCCGTTACCTTGCGGCTATCGGGTCCGGTAAGGGAGTGGAAGACCGGGAACCCATCAAAGGAGAGCGTGGACATCCACCGCGCTTCGGGTTTCCCATCCAAATTTATCGTGGTAAGTATGCCGGCGCGCGTGCCATCCACAAGGTGTTTGGCAAGGCCGATTATGTCTTCGCAATCTTCGATATCGAAAGAATCGCTATCAATTTCAGGGGTTGTATTCATGGAGATTAAGGGAATTGGGCGAGACTAACTGGATCGCCGCTGATTTAACTCAGCATAACGATTTACTTCACTGACGATACCCGTCGATTGCTCAAAGCCAGCCCGATCTTGTCCGATGCGACTTGATTTTCATTGATCCTCCACGGCGTTCAGAAAGATGCACGAAGCGCTGTGTGCCACACTGCGCCGAAAAATATCACTTTCGCCGCCTTGCTTGTTTCTGCCTTGGCGCCGGACAGCTGACTTCTCGATGCAAGGCCGCCGGCATTTGGCGTTTTTCAAACGGCAACCGTTTTTTCCGGCCTTCGCCCGACAAGACGTCTTCACGAACCAATTCGACCTGGTTTGTCCTGCGCCCGCCTGGGCTACCGCAGCGACCGCAACCATGTTTCGCCGTTGTGGCGAAACTGTCCAAGCAACTGGAAGGATAGCCACTGCTTGGAGAATACCGTCGCAAGCTTTGTCTACCAATACCGAATCATGAGCCAAATAAGAATAGCCCACGGCAAGATTAGATCCATCCAGACGAAACAGGAGAATACCGGAGAAGGAGACTCCCAATCGGAGGCTTTTTTGCGAGCTGCCGGCTTAAAGACAGAGAAGGAAGTGTTGGCAGTTTTCATACAAAATCGTGTTCGAGTTCCCGAACGACCAGCACAGGGCATGGCGCTCTGCGGACCGTGTTTTCGGCAGTGCTGCCCAGAAACAAATGCTTCAGGCCTGTTCGGCCATGAGTGCTGGTAATGATGAGATCCGCCTCAATCTCACGGGCGACGTCGAGAATGCCGTCAAAAACGAAGCATTGCCGCACAATCGTATCAACCTGCACGTCATCAGGAATCATCCTGGCTCGAATGGCTTTAAGCTGATCTTCGATTCCCGTGAAATGCTCCGGTCCAAGCGGCGCGATGTAGGAAAAATCGACGGTATAGACCGAAGGCTCCACGATATTCAGGAGTGTGATTTTTGCCCCAAATTGCCTGGCGAATGGCGCCGCATATTGCAGCGACTTGAACGATGTCTCCGAGAAGTCCAAAGGAACGAGGATGCTCTTGATCCGGATGGCAGGATAAGACGGCGCGATCGCAACTTCCGGTAGCGCCTTCACCGCAAATGCTGGACTGTTGGTTTTGGTGAGATCAAGCGTTTCTGTATTCATGGCTTTAGTGTTTGATTGTTTGGCTTTCGAAAAGTGACTTCGATCTGCTGCATAATCGCGTCTTGAGGCTATCGACGCTCGCCATCCATTGACCAAAACCATGCATCCCTTGTTGGGTTTGAACCGGAATTAATAGCGCCCACCGCCAAGCGTTGCTGGTCGTGATAGTGGGAACTTAACGAGCTAGCCTTTCCCCGAAATCAATGTAGTGAGTCGATCACCAGCCATACGGCGATTTTCTCGATCGTCGCGAAATCTCGTTCTCGACGGCGCTCGGACTGGTTGCACTGACCCTTTCAGGAATTTCCAGGGAAGCGGATCGAAAAAGAACGCGGCAATAGCAACGGAGGGGAAGTCTTGCACAAGAGCCGGTGAGCGGTCTTCCCCGGCGTAGGGCAAATTCATAAAGATTTATGAAATCCAAACCATCAAGCGCCGACGACAAAAAGCGGCATTGCGCGGAATGCGCTGAATGTGCCGACTGCCGCCGTGAAAAGCGGGCCACGGAGATCACGTCGACAACCGAAGACATGCACACCGGGAAACCGCCAACCCCTCTCCTCACCCGCCCATGAACGTTCTCGCCCTTACGATCTTCGTCGGAGTGCTGCTCGCCGGCGCCTTCGTCCTCCTGTGGATCATCGCTGCCAACGATCCGAACAGCTTCAGCGAGCGCGACGCTCTCCTCCCCCTGGAACGCGAACAAGCCGACCCGATTTCCAGCAAGATCCAACTATGAGCAACGTACCCACCGGCGATCAGCCGCTCATCAAAACCCGCATCGAATACGACGATACGCCGGTTCGCCAATTCATGATTGCCAGCATCGCCTGGGGCATCGTCGGCATGTTCGTAGGCGTGCTAATCGCCACCCAGCTCGGATTCTGGCAGGCGAACTTCAAGACCGCATGGCTCACCTTCGGCCGCATCCGTCCGCTGCATACGAATGCGGTCATTTTCGCATTCGTCGGCAATATGATGTTCGCGGGCATCTACTACTCCACGCAGCGCCTCGTAAAGGCGAGAACGGCATCCAAGGCTCTGTCCCGCATTCATTTCTGGGGCTGGCAGGCGATCATCGTGGCGGCGGCCATCACGCTTCCCCTGGGGCTTACTCAAGGCAAGGAATACGCCGAGCTTATTTGGCCGATCAATATCGCCGTTGCCTTTATCTGGGTGGTTTTCGGCATCAATTTCTTTTGGACAATCGCCCGGCGCAACGAGCCCAGTCTCTACGTGGCCATCTGGTTTTACATCGCCACGATCATCACGGTGGGAATGCTCTACATCGTCAACCACCTCTCCATACCGACGAGTTGGACGCATAGCTACCCGATCTTCGGAGGCGTGCAAGACGCTCTGGTGCAGTGGTGGTACGGGCATAACGCCGTAGCCTTCTTCCTGACGACCCCGATTCTGGGCATCATGTATTACTTTCTGCCGAAGGCGGCGGACCGGCCGGTGTATAGCTACCGGCTGTCTATCGTTCACTTCTGGTCCCTGGTGTTTATCTATATTTGGGCAGGACCGCATCACCTGCTGAATACTTCGCTGCCAAATTGGCTGCAATCGCTGGGAATGGTCTTCTCTCTCATGCTGTGGGCTCCGAGCTGGGGCGGCATGCTTAACGGCCTGCTGACGCTGCGAGGCGCATGGCACAAGCTACGCACGGATCCCGTCCTGAAGTTCTTCGCCGCCGGAGTGACCTTCTACGGAATGGCGACTTTTGAAGGGCCGCTCATGGCGATCAAGTCGGTGAACGCCCTTTCCCACTACAGTGATTGGACGATCGCCCACGTTCACAGCGGAGCACTCGGATGGAACGGCTTCATGGCCGCAGGCATGTTCTACTGGCTGGCGCCGAGGCTCTGGAATAGAAAACTGCATTCCGTGGCAGCGGCCAATATGCACTTCTGGCTCGGGCTTGTCGGCATCCTGATCTATGTCTCGTCGATGTATGTCTCGGGCATCACCCAGGGCATTATGCTCAGCGCAACGAAGGAAGGCGGCACGGTGCTCGCTTATCCGAATTTTATCGACGCAGTGACCTCCACCAGGATCCTGATGCACATCCGGATGGTAGGCGGGCTGATGTATCTCACCGGCTTTATCATGCTAGCGTGGAATGTCTGGAAGACGGCGCACGGCGCGGAGCCGGTGAATGGAAGCATCGAAGTCTTCATCCCCGAGAAACGAAAGTCGCTGACCCTTGCCGGCGGATTTCTCAATGCCCCCGTCATCTACGCCACGCTCGGGCTCGTCTTCCTCACGGGCTGGGCAGCGCTTCCGGGGATTTCCGGGAGCCTGTCTCTCGTAGGCCTCATCGCAACGGCGATGGTGCTTTCCGTACACAAGGAATTGACCAAGACAAGCTGGGCCTCGTGGTATGATCGTCTTCTTGAGAATGCGCTGCCATTCACCGCGCTGACGACGGCAGCCGTCTTCATCGGCGGGCTCGTGCAGATCGTCCCCACGGTGATGATCAGCACTGCCGAAAACGTGGAAGACGTGCGCTAGATTCCTTACACGCCACTGGAACTTGCAGGCCGCGATCTCTACATCCGCGAAGGCTGCTACCTGTGCCACTCCCAGCAGATCCGCACGCTGGTTGGGGATGTCTTGCGCTACGGAGATTACTCCAAGATGGGCGAATCCATCTACGATCACCCTTTCCAGTGGGGCTCGAAGCGGATCGGCCCCGATCTCGCCCGCGAAGGCGGAAAGTATCCGAATTCCTGGCACTTCTTTCATATGCGCGATCCCCGGCAAGTGAGCCCCGGATCAACGATGCCGGACTTCGAGTGGCTCTACACCGACAAGACTGATATCGCGGCCCTGCCAAACAAGATTGCTGTCCAGCGAAAGGTGGGGGTGCCCTATCCTCCCATGACGGAAGAGGACATCGATAAGTCCTGTGCGACCCAGGAAAATATGATCGTCGACGATCTTAAGAAGGCCGGCGCCGAGATTCCACCGGATCGCGAGATCGTGGCGCTGATTTCCTATCTCCAGAAACTCGGAAAATCGGAAAGAGTCACGCCCTCTCGAGCCATTAAAACCGCAGCCAAATAACTTGCCTTATGTTCCATCGCATCCTCGTTGAAGAATGGCAGCGGGCGCTCAGTATCATGAGCATCTGCCTCTTCTTCGCCGTCTTCTCCGTCAACCTGCTCCGGGTCCGCCGCCTTTCGCGGACGAGCATCCAGAAACTTGAGAATCTTCCTCTCGCAAAAGATGATGAATCCCAATCCCACTAATTCTATCCAAGACCCGGGGACGGCCTCGGAGAATTCCGCGCCAGAGTCAATGGAGGACGCATTGCGGCCTCATAGCTTCGACGGCATCCAGGAATACGACAAGCGTCTGCCCAACTGGTGGCTGTTCACGCTCTATGGCACGATTGTTTTCGGCCTCGCCTACTGGGCATATTATCAGACTTATCGCATCGGCATCCCTCAGGAGCGCGCGCTCGCCATGGAGATGAAAGCAAATGCGGCCCGAGCCGCCAGGAGTTCGAGCGAACCAAGCGACGAGATTCTTTGGAAGATGAGCCACGATCCACAGATCCTCGCGGCGGGAAAGGCGACCTTCGAAACCACCTGCGCAGCCTGTCACAAGCCGGATCTCACCGGATTGATTGGCCCGAACCTCATCGATCATGAATGGATTCACGGCGGCCATCCCATGGACGTCGTCAAAACGATCACCGAAGGCAGTCTTGCAAAGGGCATGCCGGCTTGGGGGCCGGTTCTCGGCAGACAGAAAATTACTGAAGCTGCCGCTTATATCTTCAGTCATCACAGTCCAGGGGAAGAGATCATCCCGGTCGCCGGATGGACGCCCCCGAGTGGAATCGCCGTGCCTCCGCCGCCAGCGCCATGAGCCACATCGCCGACGCCAGTCCACCTCGTCCGTCGCTCGAATCCGTCAGTTCCATCAATGCGGACGGTTCAAGACGATTCATCCACCCTGCCACCTCGAAAGGAAGATTTACTCGAAGCAGAGCTTTCTTCGCAACGGCGCTCACGGCTTTATATGTCGCGTTGCCTTGGATTCCCATTAATGGCGAACCCGCGGTCTTTCTGGATGTAGCAAATCGGCAGTTCCACTACTTCGGCCTGACCTTCCTCAGCCAGGACTTGTGGATCGGGTTCTTTGTCATCAGCGGTCTGGGCTTCTGCCTTTTTTATATTACCGCTTTGCTGGGGCGGGTGTGGTGCGGATGGGCTTGTCCGCAGACGATCTTCCTGGATTTTGTCCGCCGTATCGAGCGATGGATTGAGGGAGATGCGATGGCGCGCCGCAGACTCGACGCGGCGCCGTGGACGTTGACGAAGACATTGAGACGTGGACTCAAGCACCTCCTGTTCACGCTGTTTGCGTTGATCCTGGCCAATGTGCTCCTTTCCTACTTTGTCTCACTGCCCCGCCTCTACACAATGATCCGGCAGTCGCCCGGGGAAAATTGGGGGACATTTGTCTTCGTCTTCCTTATGACTGCCGCACTCTGGTTCGACTTCGCATGGTTTCGCGAGCAGTTCTGCGTCGTTCTCTGCCCCTACGGCCGATTGCAATCTGCCCTCATCGATAGCGACTCGCTCGTAGTCGGCTACGACGCCAGTCGTGGCGAACCCCGCGGCCCTAAAAAGACCGCCAAGGGAGGAGACTGTGTCGATTGTGCCCGATGCGTCTCGGTCTGCCCAACGGGCATCGACATCCGCCAGGGCTTGCAGATGGAATGCATCGGCTGCGCGGCCTGCATCGACGCTTGCGATGACGTGATGACAAGGATCAAACGGCCCCGCGGGCTCATCCGTTACGACTCGCGCCGCGGCTTCGAAGGAAAACGCACTCGTTGGCTGCGTCCTCGGGTCATCCTCTACACAGGGCTCGCGCTGCTGGGCGCGGCGGCGCTGACGTTGGAAGCTTCCACACTGAAGTTCGCCACGGTGAGTCTCACACGGATCACCGGCATTCCCTACGTCACCGAAAATGGAACCGTGCGGAATCAGTTTTTACTCCGAATCCTGAACAAGCGCAATGCGCCTGTGGTCTTCCACATCGAGATCGCGGGAGCGCCCAAGAGTCTGCATTTGAGCGGCGCGGAGGAGGGCATACCCGTGCGAGCGCTGGGGGAGGAAACCCGGCCCATCGTCCTCACTCTTCCGCGCGCCGATCTCAAATCCGAATTGCCGCTGGTCTTCAAAATCATCTCCGACGACGGCATGACCGTGGAAAAAACGGCGACCTTCCTCGGCCCTATCATCCCATGAAAAACCGACCCTGGATCTGGCTCATTCTAGCCAATGTCTTCATCATCGTCGCGATAACGACCCTGGTTGTCATCGCAGTGCGCCATACCCCTGCGGAGCTGCCCGGCGTGCATGAACCTTAGTCTGGCCACGCCGCTGGCGGCGCTCGCCGCCGGGTTGGTGACGAGCGCGCACTGCGCCGTGATGTGCGGACCGCTTGTCTGCGCCTTGCGAGTCCGGCCGTTGGAGTATCACGCAACGCGATTCCTCTCCTACACGATGGCCGGAGCGCTTTGCGGCGGGACCGGCCAGGCAGTCGCCGAGATGCTTCAAGGCAGCATGGCCCGCATCGTGCCCTGGGGCTTTGCGCTGGCGCTGATCGCGCTGGCGTTTGGCATTGAAAAGCGGCTCCCTCAGCCCCGCTTCGCAGCGTCTCTGCTCCTTCGGGTGCGGCTACACCGGTCCCTCGGGTGGCTTACTCCCCTTCTCCCCTGCGGACCGCTCTGGCTCATTCTGGGCGCCTCGGCGTTCACCGGATCGTGGTGGCGCGGCGGGCTGCATATGGCCGCCTTCGCCGCCGGCACTATTCCCCTGCCGCTCCTGCTTCAAACCAACGCTCTGAATTTCCAAAAACGGCTTTCCCCTCCGACAGTGCGCCGGACCCAGCAAGCCCTCGCGCTCGGCTCGGCGGGTTTGCTGGTCTGGCGCGCTCTCCTTCCCCTTCATGCAAGCTGCCATTGACCAGCGCGTCTGCATTCATTGTGGCCTGCGGTTTCGCCCCACGAATCATCGGCGGGACTTCTGCTGCGCCGGCTGCCAGTTCGTGCACGATCTTATCGCCAAAAATGGCTTGGGCCAATTCTACGATTTACAGGACGGAGCGTTGCCTCCCGTGCAGTCGCTCGTATTTCAGAAACGCGATTACTCATGGCTGGAAGAGCTTTCGCGGTCCGCCGCGGGATCTCTGACGCTCGATGTCCAGGGCCTGTCCTGCATTGCCTGTGCGTGGCTCATTGAGAAGCTCTTCATGAAAAGGCCGGGAGCCCTGGCGATCCACGTAGATCCCACTCTCGGCCGCGTCGATATGCGCTGGCAGCCCGGCGCGCTCGATGTCGCCGACTTTGGCCGCGAATTGCAATCCTACGGCTATCTCCTCGGGCCTCCAGGAAAAGCGCGCTCCGACGCGAGCCGCGCGCTGATTCCCCGAGTCGGCCTTTGCGCCGCCTTCGCGCTGAATACGATGCTCTTCACCCTGCCGAGGTATTTCGGCATGAGCGCCGACTTTCAGTTTGCCGGAGTGTTCGAGCGGCTGGCGTTGATCTTCGGCACGCTCAGTTTCGTCGTAGGCGGCAGCTATTTCTTCGTCCGCGCCTGGAAGAGCGTGCGGGCAGGAATGCTGCACATGGATCTGCCCATCTCGTTGGGTCTCTTTGCGGCCTATGCCGGCTCAGTCTTCGCCTGGACTTACGGCGCGCATGGTTTCGTCTATTTCGATTTCGTGGCGACGTTCACATTCCTGATGGTCGTCGGTCGCTGGCTGCAACAGAAGATGATCGAGCGCAACAGGAATCAACTCCTCGCTTCGCAGACGGAGCCGGCGTCTGTTCGCAATCTGGCCAGCGGGGAAAAGATGAATGCATCGGATATCCGGGAAAACATCCACTATGTCGTGGGGCCCGGCCAGATCGTGCCGGTGCGCTCGCGGTTGCGATCCGCTGCGGCGACATTGGGCCTTGAGTGGGTCAACGGCGAGAGCGCTGCCGTCACCTCGCAATGCGGCTGCGTCATTCCCTCCGGCGCGGCGAACTGCGGGCAGGAGCCAATCGAACTGGAAGCCATGGAGCCCTGGGTGGAATCGCTGCTGGCAAAGCTCCTCCGCATGACGCCCGAGCACGCTCCACACAACCCCGCCGCAACGCGCTTTATTCAGGCCTACCTTTTCTCCGTGATCGGAATCGCGGGCGCAGGCTTTGCTGGCTGGTGGATAGGCAGCGGAGAATTCCTTCCCGCATTGCAGGTGCTCATCTCGGTTCTCGTTGTATCCTGTCCATGCGCCTCCGGTGTCGCGCTGCCGCTCGCCGACGACCTCGCCCTTTGGCGGCTGCGCGGGCTCGGCGTATTCGTTCGCAATACAGGGCTGTGGGCCCGACTTCAGCGCGTGCAAAATATCATCTTTGACAAAACGGGCACGCTCACCCCGGAAACCATCTCGCTCCGAAACACCGACGCGCTCCTCAGCCTCGCACCGGCCGAGAGGGCCGTGCTGCTAGCCATGGTTCGTGACAGTTTCCACCCGATCGGCGCTTGCATTCGCGAGCAACTCCTCGCCGACGGCGTCGAGCCTCTGCAAGGAGCCCAACCTCAGGAAACGATCGGCTTCGGTCTCGAGCTAAGGCAGGGCAACGCCACGTGGCGGCTGGGCCGTCCCACTTGGGCTAGCGCAGGCGGCGAGGGCGACTGTGTCTTTGCGCGAGATGGCAAGCCGCTCGCCATTTTCTTTTTCGGTGAGGAGCCACGGAGCGACGCTGCGGGCGAGATTGCCGCCCTGCAAGAGCGCCACTGCCGCGTCTTCATTCTCAGCGGAGATCGCCGCGCAAAAGTGGAAGCTATGGCCGACCGTCTCGGCATCCCACGGAAGCACTGCCAGGCAGAGATGTCCCCTCAGGAGAAGGCAGAATGGGTCGAGCGATTCGATGCTCACGACAGTCTCTATATCGGCGACGGAGCCAACGACTCGCTGGCCTTTGACGCGGCATGGTGCAGCGGCACTCCCGCTGCGGACGTGGGACTGCTGGAACAGAAGGCCGATTTCTACTTTCTAGGGCGCGGCCTCGCAGGCGTAAGATCCCTGCTCGATGCTGCAACACTGCGTCGCAGAGTCGCTCGCTCCGTAATCGCATTCGCCATCGCGTACAACGCCGGAGCGATCGCGCTTTGCCTTTCCGGCAGGATGAGTCCGCTCTTCGCCGCAGTGCTCATGCCAGCGAGTTCCCTCGTCTCGCTGGCCATCGTAGCTATCGGACTTTCCCCGAGAAGGCAAAATGCGCGTAGCATCGGCCAACCGCGGTGAGGCTGGCTGCCGCTCCATGGGCGACTCTTCCTCGTAAAGGAAATATTATGAAAATCCGTCCAGCATCCACTCAATCCTCCAACCACCGGGACTTGGTCGCCGCTGCCCTGAGCGGCGTGGCTCCCGGCCTCGGTCAATGGTTCAAAGGCCACTTCTTGGTAAGCGCGGGAATCCTCGCAATCGACCTCGTCCTTTTCATGTGGGTGGTCACGCTATTCTGCCTGTCCTATGCAGCGGGCTCTCTCTTAGCAGCGCTCGGCTTGATGCAAAGGGCCGACGAGTTTCTGCTGAACGCGATCACTATCCTGCTCGGTCTTGTGCCGGCGTTGGTCTTTTGGATTTTGGTTGCCCTCGATGCCTACGAAGAGGCCGACAAGTCTCAAAGATAGCCGATCGGAATAGGCCAGAGATTTCTACAATCCGGCGAGGATTGTTATGGGTAATCGTAACTTTCGAGATACAGAACGATGTATCCATGCGTCAGGTGAGATCTGTGCTCTCGCAACTGCATTGTCGCCAGACTCGTGCCCGTCACGCGGACTGTTCAGCGCCGCTTCACAGCGCCCCGCAGACAGTGGACATAGTCTTTCAACTGCCTCCTCATCGCTTCGAAGCTATCTCGAACTGCCACGTAAACGTCCTCGTGCGGAGCCTCGATTTCCCGTTCATTGTGGGGAGCGGAATTCTCATGTCTGGCCGCCGTCCAAACTTCCGGCTCGCGAGCCACGACGAGTTCCTTTCCCGGCACGCCAAGCTTGATGTGAACATGAAAAGCCTCGCCGTGGCGATGGTGTCCGTGCGGAGCCTCGACAATAACGCGGCAACTCGTAATCCGGTCGAAGAACTGATCCAGCTTCTCCGCCTCCATCTGGATCCGTGCAGCGAGAGCATCGGAAGGCGCCATGTTTCGGAACGTTGTCTGTGCTGTAGTGGTCATAATCAAAGGTCTGTTATCGTTTGGCAACCGGCGCCGCTTTTGAAGCGATGGAGCATTGCCGTAAGAGATGCTGCTCCCCTTCGCCCACAACGGCTCTCCGTCCATTGCCCGAATCCGCCCGGAATTTGCTCACGCCCGAATTTCCGGCTCACCTCATTTCGAAGGACTTTGCCTGGACTTCGGATCGTCATTCGATTCCGGTTCCTCCGTTACATCCTCAAAGGAGCGGCGAACTTTCTCGATCTCCTGGCGGAAATGCTCCGCATCTCCGTAATCAAAGAAGAATTTGTAGCGGCTGTGCATCGATTTCGCGCGAAGCGCATGCTTGACCGGACTCCAGATTCGCCGCGGATTTTTCCGGGCATGGCCAGGGAGATGCCATACCGAGACGGACTCCCAATAGGCATTTTGCCTATGCCCCATCAGCAGATGGCGGCGCTCACGTATGGACATCGAGCCAATTGGTGAACGCGGGTTCGGAGTCCAGGATCGTCTTCATACAGAGACCCAATGAACCCGATCGCACAAATTGCAGAATCCCCCACTGACACGAAATCGGGTCTGGTTGGCATAACGATCATTTATGAAGATCGGTTGACGGGCCTGATCGCAAAGCGCTTCAGCGACTCGCTCACAGCGTCGCTTGCGGAAGAGCAAATCCAGACGCCCTTCTGCTGGCGCAGCGAACTTGTCGAACTCCCCGAGATCGCGGCTCGCATGACCATCGATGCGGCAGCCAGTGAATTTGTTATACTTTCAATGCGAGGCGACACAGGGATTTCGATGTCGTTGAGGCACTGGATCGAAACATGGCTAAATAGCGCGGCGGGCGGTCCGGCGAGCCTCGTAGCGCTTTTCGATCCCGAGCGGAGTCGGGCGTCCGTAATGCAAGCGCTTCGCTTTCATCTTCGCCAATCGGCTGCGGAAGCCCGCGTTCCATTCTTCGCCCATTGCGCGGTCGCGCCCTTGGAAACAACGCGCGTTCAACTTTTAACGAGCAACAAACGCACAACCCAGCAGGAGCGCCGCTCCGCTTTCCGAAAGCGCTTCGCGAGGTTGGTCATCGAAGAAGCGGCTGCGTGAAGTCCTGCCAAAATCCAAATCGTAAAGATAATGCATATGAATTCCACATCCGAAAAGCAGACTGCCGCGAGCCGTTCTTTCTCCGTGAAGGCGCCGGAAACAATCCTCGTGGTCGATGACTCTCCAGCTCTTTGCCAAGTAGCATCAATGTTTCTGCAGCACTGTGGTTATCGCGTATTGACGGCAACTCACGGCGAGCAGGCGAAGGAGATTGCGCAAGATAATCTGCAAATCGACCTGGTGCTCACGGATCTCGAAATGCCTGTGATGCTGGGAGACGAACTCGCGGAATGGTTTCGCGTCATGCGCCCAGGCACGGCGGTGGTCTTCATGTCGGGAGACTCAACGGAGCGCCAACGCCTCAACCCGTGCTTCTTCGTAGAAAAACCCTTCGTCCATCTGGACATCCTGCTGAACACCATTCGCGAGGCTCTGAATCACCGCCGCGCCATCTCTCTCAACGCCTGTATAGCCGCCTAAGTCCATGAAAACTGACAACCACCACGTCCTCGAACGACTTGCCAATTCCCAAATCTACAAGGATTACGAGCTTGCCTTTAGCGAGGCCACAGGGCTGCCTCTGACGCTCAGCCCCGCAGACGATTGGCATCTCGCGCACACCGGGCGCCGCCACGAAAATCCGTTCTGCGCCCTGTTAGCGAAGCAAAGCAAAGCATGCGCCGCATGCATGCAAACCCAGAACGAGCTCACCAGCACCGCGCAGGAGCAGTCCCGGACGGTCACCTGCTTTGCCGGTCTTTTAGAAACGGCGGTTCCCCTTCGCGTCGGCGAACAACTCATCGGCTACCTGCGCACCGGCGAGGTGCTGTCGCAAGAACCTACTGCGAAGGGTTTCACAAAAGTGAAGGGCCTTTTGGAAAAAATGGGAATCAATATGGAGAGCGACAAACTTCGGGAGGCCTTTTTCCAATCGCGCGTCTTTTCTCCCAAACGCTATGAATCCGTCCTGCAACTGTTGCACATCTTCGCGCAACACTTGTCGATGGTCGTCAATCAGGTCGTCTTCCAAAGCGAGAATGCGGAGCCGCTGAACATCACGAAAGCGCGTGAATTCATCAACGCCAACCACACGGAGGACCTCTCACTGACCGCAGTCGCGCAAGCCGTCCACATGAGCACCTTTTACTTCTGCAAACAATTCAAGCAGGCAACGGGGCTCAGCTTTACGGAATATCTCAGCCGGGTCCGGATCGAGAAGGCCAAGGAACAATTGCTCAAGCCAAATGCGAGAGTCAGCGAAGTCGCCTACGAGGTGGGCTTCCAGTCGCTTACGCATTTCAACCGGGTGTTTAAGAAGTTAAACGGCGAATCGCCCACCACTTATCGCACCCATCTCCCGATGGCGATAGCCGCGTAGTGCGGCGCTCCCTTGATAATCGCCGTGCGCTCACTAGGTTCTTGAGAAGAATGCGCGAATGGCTCCTCTTTCTTCTCGCTCTCATTCTCATTGATTCCCTGAAAGCCGCGGAACCCGTTGCGGCGCCCACGGCAAAACGAGTGGAAATCGATAAGACTCGCCAAGTGCTTCAAGCCTATGAAGGCGAACGGCTGGTCTTCCAAATCCACGTCAGCACGGGCAAATGGGACAAATCCACCCCGAATGGCCAGTTTCAGGCCGGAGAAAAGCAACGAATGCACTATTCGAGACTGTTTCACAATGCGCCCATGCCCTACAGCGTCCTGGTTTTGGGAAATGTCTTCATCCATGGCTTTACCTCCGTTCCCACCCGGCCGGCATCCCACGGCTGCATCCGCCTCCCGATGGAAGGCGACAATCCGGCGAAACGATTCTACGAGTGGGTGGATGTGGGGACGCCGATAGAAGTCACTGGTCATTGGGAGGGAAGATGAGCCCTGAAGCTGAATTCATCCGTTCGGAGATTCCAGATGTGCGTCAAATCGTGGAAGTGGAATACTGGCTCGAAGGCGAGCGGCGAGGGATGTCAGTTGACCCCACGGACGAACTCATTCAAAACCGCGTTGCGGAGATCATCCTCGCAGGCGTCGGGGCGCGCATGCGTCAGCGAAACCATCCGTCAACCCCTCTATGAATTCCCAGCTTACCGGACAATCACATGTCGAGATTGACGAAGTCATTCGCGAACTCTCGGACATCAAAGCCGCTCTCGATGCGCACTCCATCGTGGCAATCACCGATGCCGCCGGCCGGATTACTTACGTCAACGATAAGTTCTGCGAGATTTCCAAATACTCGCGAGAGGAACTACTCGGACAGGATCACCGGATCATCAATTCCGGCTACCATCCCAAGTCATTTTTCACCGACCTTTGGAAAACAATCTCCAGCGGGAACATTTGGAAAGCGGAAATCAAGAATCGCGCAAAAGATGGAACCCACTATTGGGTGGATACGACGATTTATCCGTTCCTCGGCCCCGACAAGCGCCCTCGGCAATACGTAGCCATTCGCACGGATATCACGCAGCGTAAAGAAGATGAACTTAGGCTCAAGCTACTCGCCGCGGAGCTCGCCGCAAAGAACAAGGAGCTGGAGACCATCGTCT
>Ga0206949_1254_pt1 | contig 15846 bp, 13 predicted proteins | sample Alteio_BWOrgHeat_40_FD_153240 | JGI IMG/M metagenome (GOLD analysis project Ga0206949, IMG submission 153240) | Enriched cells from forest soil in Barre Woods Harvard Forest LTER site, Petersham, Massachusetts, United States -... | ecosystem: Environmental > Terrestrial > Soil > Temperate forest >...
CTGGTTCAGCAGGTCAAACACACTGAATTTGGCTTCTGCGCGTTTGTTCTTTAAAAAACTTTTGGCAAGCGAGATATTCCAGAAAGGGATCCTGGTATTGAATCCATCGGCGCGCCCTGAATTGATCGTGTAATTATAATTATTGTTCAGCACCAATCCGCCCGGTAAATAATTGGTCATGTCGATGCCATAAACCTGTGTTACATAATTACTGTTCAGCAATGACTGAAGCGAATACTTTGCTTTGCTGAAACTGATGCGGCTGGTGGCCATGATATCAATTTTATTGTCGATAGAAAAACTATAATTGATGTTAGGGCTGATGCTGATATTATCGATCGCATTTTCTGTACCGTTCACAAAGCTGATGCTGTGAAGTATATTGCTTCCCAAACTGATATCTACCCGTGATTTTAATTTCTTGACCGGGAAACCTGCGGTCATACTTCCAAAGATCACGTAGTTGCCGTTTGCATTTACGGGCATGCTTACACGCGAGCCATTGGCATTGATCACATCAGAATTTACAATTGCATTCGCTGTTTTATTTGCACCGATGAATGCAAAGAAATTACGTTGCGTATAAATATTGGTTGAAAAATAATTGAGGCTCACCGTTTGTGTATAGCTGCGTTTCAGGTTAGGGTTACCGGTTGATGTATTTAACGGGTCGCTCACATCAAGCACCGGCTGCAATTGCAGCGTACTGGGCTGTGTTGTAGATGTACCATAATTAAAGTTGAGGCTGGTGGCGCTGTTAAAATGATACTGCACACTGGCATTGGGCAACACATCTGTAAACGTTTGTTTGATCACATTGCCGTTGGTATTATTTGTGCTGAACAAAGTAGCCTGCTGCATAGAAGCGCCGCCGCTGAAGTTCACTTTTTTCTGGTTAGAACGGAAGTTCAGACTTCCGCCGCCATAATTGTATTCGCTTTGGAAATCGTTGCTCTGTGCAGTATTCAGGTGATCGTATTTGGCAGATACCGGGGCATAATCATACGTGGTTCGCTTGCTGTTGCCGGTACTCGTATTATAAAATCCGCTTAGTTCTATCAATGACCTTTTGCCTACAGGTTCTGTATAAACCATGTTACCGCCAAAACTTCTTGTTACCGCTTCGCGCCTGTTTGTTTGGTTGGTAATGGAATCAGGTAAAGCAACGCCGGCTGTATAATATGTATTGCGTGTAAACAGGGCTCCGTCCTGTTTACTATCATTATAGGCAAGGCTCACCGTGCTTGAAAAGGTTCTTCCCTTTTTCCTGAAACGATGCCTGAATAATGCATTGCCGCCAAAGTTAAACGCATCGGAATGTGTTTTGCTGTCGGTTGTTCCGTCATTCAGTTTTATACCTTTCGGATCCTGTGTAACATAACTCGATGTTGCACGTGTATCAACCTGTTGTGTGGTAAACTGCGGCGTAAACTTTACTGAATTAAAACTATCCAGTTTGCTATCGAGCATCATATTTATCCGCTGCTGTTTGCTGTTACGCGCTGTACTGCTGTTTGAAAAATAATCAAAATCATTTCCGGGTAAAAGATTGTGCCGTTGCGTGGTTCTGTCGGTACGCAGGTCAATATTGCTGCCCATCCCGCTTGTATTAAAATCTGTTTTCTTATTCCAGGTATCATTAAAGTTGATACCGCCTGCATAAGTTGTTGCAACGCCCTGCTGATTTTGCCCTGCACCTGTAACCGGCAAACCATTATCATCACCGCCACCGGTGCGGATGGTGATACCGCCGCCACTCCGCATGCCTTTACTTAATTCACCGCTGAAGTTTAAAACATCCGAAATAGAGAAGCCCTGTTTATTGGTATTGTTTCCCATACCGATCATCGACATCTGCTGATCTCCATTGAATTTATTGATATTGGTTTGCGCATCATACCGTTCATTTGTTCCGGCAGCAGCCTGCACTCTTCCGAATATTGCGTGGTTCCTGTCTTTTTTTAATTTCAGGTTGATAGCTTTTTCACTTTGTCCATCATCAACACCGGTAAATTCCGCGCGGTCGCTTTTTTTATCAAATACCTGTACTTTATCGATTGCATCAGCGTCAAGATTTTTTGTTGCCATCTTGGGATCTCCTGTAAAAAACTCTTTGCCATTTACCAATACCCGATTGATCTTTTGTCCGTTCACTCGTACTGTTCCGTCGGGGTCAACCGTAACACCCGGTAATTTTTTGAGCAGGTCCTCTACCACGGCATTGGGTTGCGTTTTAAAATTTTCTGTGTTGAATTCAACCGTATCGTTATTGATGGTAACCGGTGCGCGGCGGGCATTAACGGTTACATTGCCGGCATTGATCACATCGGTCATGTCAATATTACCCATATCGATCTCTTCGCCGTCTTTTCTTACTTCTATGTATTTCCAAACCGGCACATAACCAACATAAGAAGATGATACCAGGTATTTTCCTTTGCCAAGTGTTGTTAATTTGAATTGCCCGGTAGAATCTGCGCGTGTAAAAGTTACCAATGTGGAATCTTTTGAATTCACTACTGAAATGGTTGCATAAGCAAGGCCTTTTTTTGAAGCGGTATCATACACAACGCCCCTGATAGATGCGGGTGCTTTTTGGGCCTGGATCAAAAAAGGAAATATGAGAAGGGAAAGCAAGATAAAGATCCTGTACATAATCAGCTGTTTTTTAGTGCCTCAAAAGTAGCGGCGCAGCAGTTCATGTGGTGTTAATGAACTTTAGTGAAAGGTTAATGAAGGTTAAAGGAATTGAAGAACAAGCTCTAGATAAAGCAACATACTTAGCAATAGTCTGAAATCAGAAGTCTGGAGACTGAAGTATAAAAAATTAATACTTCAGTCTCCAGACTCCAGTCTTTTAACTTCTATCAAATGCTTTATTTCTCCTGCTTAAGGAATAAAAATATTTATTTTTCGATACTTATCAATTCCACTTCAAAAATAAGTGTTGAGCCGGGTGCAATAACACCGGGCGGCGGGTTATCGCCATACGCGAGTTCGGATGGAATGTATAATTTCCATTTGCTGCCAACAGTCATAAGTTGTACTGCCTGCTGCCAGCCCTGTATCACATTTGACAGCGGGAAAGTGGCAGGTTCGCCCCTGTCTACCGAGCTATCGAATTTTGTACCATTGATCAGTGTACCGGTATAATGACATTTTACTACGCTTTGCAATGTAGGATGCGCCGTATTATCGATACCCGCTTTTAATATTTCATACTGCAAACCGCTGGGTAAGGTTATCACACCTGTACGTTTACCGTTCGCCGCCAGGAAAGCAAGGCCTTCCTGTTTGGCAGCTGCCGATTTTGCTGCGTTCTCTTTTTCTTTGGCGGCATTTACTTTCTGTTGCAATACGCCCACACATTGCGTTATGGCGGCATCGGATAATAAAGAGGGCCTGTTTTGTTTAAAATCGCCCATTGCTTTTGTAAACAAAGACATATTGATATCCTCAAACCCTTGCGCCTTCAGGCTTTGCGCGATACGTAACCCAACTGCATAACTAACGCTGTCTGTATTATTCTTAAATGGGTTGGCAGGCGCTGCCGGTTTTGATGCCGCAGGTTTTGTGACAGATGCCGTTGGTTTTTTTACCTGTGCAAAACTGCTTACGGTTAGCAGGCTTAGTGTAATAATTGAGATCGGTTTAATCATTGTATGTGATTTGTAATTTGGGCAAAGAAACAATATTTAGGCTTACTTATAAATGGGGATTAAAAAATTAACTATTTAAGAAGCGCATCAATGGCCTTGTGAACATGCGCAAACGGGAACGTATCCAGCGTTTTTTGCATCATGTTTTTTATTTCATCATTGCATAAATTACCGATGCTGCCTTCGTGAACATGATCAACATTTGTTGTATAGGTAAATTTTCCTTCTTCGATCGCTTTGCCTACCTGTTTATACGCATCGCGGAATGGTGTTCCTTTTAAAACGAGTTTGTTTACTTCTTCCACGCTGAAAACGTATTTATACTTTTCATCAGCAAGGATATTTTCTTTGACAGTAATATTTGATAACATCAACCCCGCCATCGTTAAACAATCTTTCAATGTTTTAAATGCCGGGAATAAATGCTCGTTCAGCAACTGCAGGTCTCGGTGATAACCGGATGGCAGGTTGGTTGTCATCAGCATGATCTCATTCGGTAAAGCTTTCAAGCGGTTACAATGAGAGCGGATCAGCTCAAATACATCAGGATTTTTTTTATGCGGCATGATACTCGAACCCGTTGTAAGCTCTGGCGGAAAACTGATAAAATCAAAATTCTGGTTCAGGTATAAACAGGCATCCATACTTAACCGTGCTAAAGTGTCGGCCACATTAGCCAGTGCCATCGCGGTTACACGTTCTGCTTTACCGCGGCCCATCTGTGCATACACAACATTATAATTCAGGTTGGCAAAGCCAAGCAATTGCGTAGTGAGTGTTCTGTTGATGGGAAAAGATGAACCATATCCTGCTGCAGAACCCAAAGGATTTTTATTAACTACGCTGAATGCGCCCTGCAATGTGATCACATCATCCACCAAACTTTCTGCATATGCACCAAACCATAAACCAAAGGAAGATGGCATGGCAAGCTGCAAATGTGTATAGCCCGGAAATAAATGCTGTTTGTATTTTTCGCTTTGTTGTATGAGTAATTGAAAAAATACCTGTACTTCATTCACCAGCTCTTCTATTTCGTTCCGTAAAAAAAGTTTTACATCAACCAGAACCTGGTCGTTACGGCTTCGGGCGGAGTGTATTTTTTTACCGGTATCGCCAAGTTTTTTGGTAAGTAACAATTCGATCTGTGAATGGATATCTTCGATGTCGTCGTTAATCGTGAGTTGTGAGTCGTGAGTTTGTTGATAGATGTTTTTTAGTTCAGTAATAATATTGGCGGCTTCTTCATTTGTAAGCAACCCTACGCTGGCAAGCATTTTTGCATGAGCGATTGAGCCAAGTATATCAAATGGCGCGAGCAGCAGATCAAATTCCCTGTCTTTTCCGACGGTGAATTTTTCTACCGTCCTGGAAGTATCTGTATTGTCTTTGCTCCACAGTTTCATATATAAAGTTTCCTGTTTCTGGTTACCGGTTCCTGGTTACCGGTTCCTGGTTTAAAAATTATTCCAGTTATCCTCTGCCCACTGAATAGATCTATTGATCTTTTTGCTAAGCAAATCGTAGTCATTTTTTAATTGATTGCTGATCCATCTGATCTTCTAATGGATTTGTCTCTATTAAAAAATCCAGGTGTACAATTGTTTCGTCACACTCCGACTGCGCATATACAAGGTATTTAATAAAATCTGCTTTATACCTTCGTCTTCCATAACCTTCCACTATCATTGAAGTTACCGATTTGGAAGAGCGTCTAACCTGGCTTCCTTCTTCAAACATTTCAAGTTTGGGAAGAGTAAGTGTCATACCATGAACTTTTATGGCTAACATCTTTGACACTTTATAAATTTCAAGATCTCTATAAGTTTTCATGATTACCGGATACCGGTAACCTGAAACCGGTAATTAAAGAATTACTCTATTTACTAATTCAATATACAATTCAATTCCTTCATTTATCTCATTCACGTATAAATACTCGTCCGCCGTATGGCTTCTTGCACTATCGCCCGGACCGATTTTTAAAGTAGAGAACGGCATTAAAGCTTTGTCGCTGGTAGTTGGCGAACCGTAATAAGTTCTTTTCAGCGCAAGCCCGGCCTTAACCAATGGATGTTCCATTGCGATCGAGGTTGACCGCAATCTAAAACTTCTTGGCGTTACTTCGTTTTGTATGTTTTTTTTGATCGTATCAAGTATCTCTTCAAATGTGTACAATTCATTCACGCGTACATCAACCACAAAGCGGCATTGCGGCGGAACTACATTGTGTGCTTTGTTTTCCGTTTCAATAACGGTAACGGTCATTTTTACTTTGCCGAGTAACGGTGAGATTTTTTCGAAAACAAAATTTCTGAACCACTCAATATCAGGTAACGCTTTATACAATGCATTCTCCCCTTCTTCGCGTGCGGCATGGCCTGCTTTACCGGTTGCTGTAACATCCAATACCAGCAAGCCTCTTTCAGCAATGGCCATCTGCATTTGCGTGGGCTCGCCAACCATACCGCAATCGATGTTTGGCAGGTGAGATAATAATGCTTCTATTCCGTTCTTACCGGATATTTCTTCTTCAGCCGTTGCAGCAAGAACGATATTATATTTTAAATTTTGCTGTTCATAAAAATAAAGGAACACAGCGATCAGTGAAACAAGGCAGCCGCCGGCATCATTACTGCCAAGGCCGAATAATTTTCCATCTTTTTCAATAGGTGAAAATGGATCGAGTGTATAAGCCTTATTTGGTTTTACCGTATCATGATGCGAATTGAGCAACAGGCTTGGTTTGCCTTCATCAAAATATTTATTCTTTGCCCAGATATTATTCAGGTGGCGGTTTGTTTCAATTCCTTTTTCCTGTAAAAATTTTTCGAGTATGCCTGCAGTTTCGCTTTCCTCTTTACTGAAAGAAGGCGTGGCGATCAATTGCTTCAGCAGGTTGAGTGCATTCTGTTGTAATATGGAAACGGTTTCTTTATTCATTATTTCCTGTATCTCTTTGTAATAAAATAGCCGTACCGGATTCACCATTGACCAGTTGCTCCAGGTTTTCTGCTTTCCCGATGATCACTTTGCCCACACCGTTTTGCAATGCGGCAAAAGCGTTATCGAGTTTTGGTATCATGCCTGCGAATATCAATTGTTTGTTTTTCAGCTCGGCATAATAAGCAGTATCTATAAGTGGTATCACAGAATTATCATCGTCAACATTCAGCAATACACCATTTTTCTCAAATGAATAGATAAGTGCTGTTTGATAATATTTGCCCAGCGCTTTTGCTATTTCCTGTGCTATCGTATCTGCATTGGTATTTAACAGCGATCCATTTCCGTCGTGCGTGATGGGTGCGGCAACCACAGCGATATCCTTATCCAGCAAAGTTTTCAGCAGGCCAACATTCACCACATCTATATCGCCTACAAAACCATAATCGATCGTTGCATGTTTTCGTTTGTGTGCTTTGATCAGATCTCCGTCTGCACCGCTTAACCCGATCGCATTACAATTATTCGCCTGCAATTGTGCTACAATATTTTTATTGATGTAGCCGGCATACACCATCGTTACGATCTTTAGTGTTTCTGCATCTGTAATTCTTCTGCCATCGATCATCTGCTGTTCAACCCCCATTTTCTCCGCCAGTTTTGTTGCCAGCTTACCACCACCATGCACCAATATTTTTTTCTCTTTGATAGAAGCGAATGATTTGAGGAATGAAGAAAGTTTTGTTTCATCATCAATGATGTTGCCGCCGATTTTGATTATGTATACTATCTCACCCCCGGCCCCTGAAGGGGAGGTAGAGAGTTTAGAAATCTGCTGAAGTACTTCCATTATAAATAATTTACCAACTCCCCTTTAGGGGTTGGGGTAAAATCAGAAATTCAATATCTCACTCAACACCGCCTGCGCCGCCCACACCCTGTTACCAGCCTGCCGTGTAACAAGGCTATGCGAACTGTCGAGCACTTCATCACTTAATTCAACATTTCTTCTTACGGGTAAACAATGCATCACTTTTGCATTGTGTGTTGTTTTTAATTTTTCTTCCGTCAACATCCATTCAGGGTCGTTCTCATAAACTTTTCCGTAATCGGTATATGTGCTCCAGTTCTTTACATAAACAAAATCGGCATCCTTCAATGCTTCATCCTGGTTATGTGTGATGGTGGCGCCTTTGGTAAATTCTTCTGCCAGCTCATAATCCTGCGGGTGTGTGATCACAAAATCAGCTTCACCCCATGCGTTGATCCACTGCGCAAAACTATTGGCAACACATTGCGGAAGCGGCTTGATGTGTGGCGCCCAGGTGAGAACGATCTTTGGTTTACTCCCGGCCCCTAAAGGGGAGTTTTGAATACTTTCTTTTATCGTTACAATATCTGTGAGCGATTGCAAAGGGTGTAATGTTGCACTTTCCAAACTAACAACCGGAACGCCTGCATATTTGATAAACTGGTTGATGAACATTTCGCTGTAATCATCTTCCCTGTTCTTTAATGATGGGAAAGTTCTGATGCAGAGTATATCGAAATATTGGCCGAGTATCGGGCCCGCATCTTTTATGTGTTCAACCGTATTGCCGCTCATGATGGCGCCTTCTTCAAATTCGAGCGCCCAGCCTTCTTTGTCAACATTAAAAACGATCGCTTCCATACCAAGATTTCTTGCAGCGATCTGCGTACTTAAACGCGTACGTAAACTCGGATTTAAAAAAAGTAATCCGATACGTTTATTTTCTCCAAGCTTACTGTCAACAAGTGGATTGCTTTTATATGCCAATGCTTTTGCAGCAAGCGCATTAATATCAGTTACGTCTTTTACTGAAATAAATTGTTTCATATTTATACGCTTAACGCGGAAGGCTTAACGCGAAACGCTTAGAGCGTAACGCTTAACGCGGGTTTAGTTTTAATATTATTTACGAATAGACTTAATAAGATTAATCAATTTAGCTTTTACTTCATTTATCATCTCATACAAATTGTCATAGTTTTCTTTATCGATATAACCAAGATCAAAAACGAGAAGTGAGCAATACTCAACTTCCTGGCATGATCCAAAGGCGATATCTAAAAAATGAACAAAATCTTTATCTGTATTTCTGCCACATCCTTCAACGATATTAAGAGGAATAGAGTAAGCCGCTCTCTTTATTTGGCTTGCCAGATCAAACTGTTCAGATTTCGGAAGCAAGGGCATAATGCTTTTATAAACATGCAATGTCAATTGATGTGCCTTTTGCCAAACTTCATATTTATGATAATCCCTCATAACAAATATTCCTGCGTTAAGCGTTTAGCCTTAAGCGTTCTGCGTTAAGCTTTCATCCCTGATCTCTTCTATTGCTTCTTCAAGCGAATCAATAAAATCATCGATCTGCCTGCGTGTTAAAGCAAGCGATGGCAATAAACGGATCACATTCGGTTTTGCTTCGCCGGTAAATATTTTGAAATCGAATAATAATTTTTTCTTCAGGTCTTTTAATTCGGGCGGCACATCAAACCCGATCATCAAACCACGGCCACGGATATTCTGCAGCCCTTCAATGGATCTTAGCTGATCCATTAAGTATTCGCCGTTTTCTTTTGCGTTGTTAATTAGTTTTTCTTCTTCGATCACTTCCAATACCGCCAATGCTGCCGCACAGGCAAGCTGGTTGCCGCCAAAAGTTGTACCCAGCATTCCATGTTTCGATTGAATGGATGGCGCAATCAAAATACCCGCAACAGGAAACCCATTACCCATTCCCTTTGCCATGGTATAAATATCTGCATCAACACCTGCATGATCATGCGAAAAGAATTTTCCGCTTCTTCCATAACCGCACTGCACACTGTCTGCAATAAATACAGCGCCATATTCATTGCACAACTCACGGATCAGTTGTAAGAAAGAATCGTTTGCGATATTGATCCCGCCAACACCCTGTATCCCTTCAATGATAACGGATGAAATTTCATTGCCATGTTTGGCAAAATGATCTTTCAATGCAGCTTCGTCATTGAACGGAAGAAAGGCCACATTGTCCGTTTCATTCACCGGCGCAATGATCGATGGATTATCCGTAACCGCTACAGCCAATGATGTTCTGCCATGAAATGCTTTTGAAAACGCAACAATTTTTTTGCGGCCATTATGAAACGATGCCAGTTTTAATGCATTCTCATTTGCTTCAGCGCCGCTATTGCATAAGAAAAGTTGATACGATTCTTTACCGCTGAGCCTTCCCAGTTTGGTTGCCAGTTCTTTTTGAATAGGTATGATCACAGAATTGGAATAGAACGCAATTTTCTCCAGCTGGTTCTCGATCCTGTCAACCCAATGCGGATGTGTATGGCCAATACTGATCACGGCATGGCCGCCGTACATATCCAGATACTGCACACCATTTTCATCCCATACATAAGAGCCGCTGGCTTTTGTGATGGCGATGTTGTTAAGTGGATAAACGTCGAAGAGGGTCATAAGTTATAAGTTGTAAGTAGTAAGTGTTATGTCCTCACTTTAGCGATCAAAGCGATGAGCATTCCTTTTACTTCATTAATTAATAAGTTTAAATTTTCAAATTTTTCGTTTGGTAAATACTTCAAATCTCTAGCTAACAGCAGCAAATATTCTGATTCGTTTGAAGAGCCCAAAGAAATATTTAAGTAGTGCGCAAGTTCATGATTTCCTTTTTTGCCACATCCTTCCGAAATATTCGCAGGTATAGATGCAGCGGCTCTTCGCAATTGATTTGTTAGACCATATAATTCCTCTTTGGGAAAACTCTTTGTTTCTTCATACACGTTTAATGTAAAAAGATGTAACTTTTCCCAAACTTTTAAATCTTTATAGTTTTGCATTATTTTTTACTTAATACTTAATTACTTACAACTTAAAACCCAGACGCTTTCAATTTCAATCCCGCAGTCTCATCAAGATCAAACATCAAATTCATATTCTGCACTGCCTGTCCGCTCGCACCTTTTAATAAATTATCTATCGCAGAATGTACAACGATCTTGCTTCCCTGTTTTTCTATATGCAGTAAACATTTATTGGTATTCACAACCTGCTTCAGATCTATCATTGTATCGCTCACAATTGTGAACGGTTGATCCGCATAAAATGTTTTATATAATTGTTTGATCTCTTCCAACGGCAACCCGCAATCAATAATGGAGCTGATATAAATGCCCCGTGTGAAATCCCCGCGCCACGGAACAAAGTTTACATGCATGCCATCATTTCCCTGCAACTGTTGCAGGCTCTGGTGAATTTCATTGATATGCTGATGCTGCAATGTTTTATACGCCTGTATATTATTTGCGCGCCAGCTGAAATGCGAGGTATTACTCAATCCCTGCCCGGCGCCGGTTGATCCTGTAATGCCCGTGGTATATACATCTCCGAGTACACCCGCTTTTGCCAGTGGCAATAATCCAAGTTGAATGGCTGTTGCAAAACATCCGGGGTTGGCAATGTTATTTGCTGATCTGATCTTTTCTTTATTCAGTTCGGGCAATCCATATACAAATTCACGATTACCGATCGATGAATCTGGTTGCAATCTAAAATCCTGCGACAGGTCAATCAACTTAATTGTCTCGTCGATTTTATTTTCGGCTAAAAATTTCTTTGCATCGCCATGTCCAACACATAAAAACAATACATCGATATCGTTTTGTAAAACATCCGTGAAAACGAGATCCGTTTCTCCAATTAGATCGGCATGAATTTTACTCACTGGGTTTCCTCCATTACTGGTACTATGAATAAAAGAAAGCTGCGCGGATGGATGATTGATCAATAAACGGATCATTTCTCCGCCCGTATAACCTGCTCCGCCAACTATGCCTGCTTTTACTTTTTTCATGATTTATAGATTGATCCGGTCTTCTGCGGTTGATGGTTGCGATGAAAGAATAAACTCAATTGCCGATGCTGTATGATTAATGATGCGGTGTTTTTGCCCGGCCCGTATGTGTATGCCTTCCTGCTCGTGTACAATTATTTTTTCGTTTTCTATTTCGAATGTGGCCGTGCCTTTCAAAATAAAAAAGAACTGTTGCGCGTATTGATGATAATGCAATACCTCCGCTGTTCCTGCAGGCATCCGTTCTTTTTTTACAGATAGCGTTTGCACATCTACCAGGTTCCATCCATCACAACCATCACCCCATTGATAATGTTTTAAAGGTTGCGCTGATGATACCGTTTTCATTTATTGGATTCTTTGATGTTATGATAGATCGCTGTCTGGTTACCAAATATTTTTGAGAAGCCTCTTACATCATCACCTGTCCAGCCGCTGTTCATCTCTCCGTATTTTCCAAACTTGCTGCTCATCAGGTCATACTTAGATTCAATACCGATCACCTGGAAACGGTATGGCATCAACTGCACAAATACATCGCCTGTTACATTTGCCTGCGAACTTTCGAGATACGCTTCTATATCTCTCATCACAGGATCCATGATCTGTCCTTCGTGTAACCAGTTTCCGTAGAACTGCGCCAGCTGATCCTTCCAGCCCAGCTGCCATTTGGTCAACACATGTTTTTCCAATGCATGGTGCGCTTTTAAAATAACCATGGGCGCTGCTGCTTCAAAGCCTACACGCCCTTTAATGCCGATGATCGTATCGCCCACATGAATATCTCTACCCAAACCATACGGGCCCGCAAGCGTTTGCAGATACTGAATGGCCTGCGATGGATGTTCAAATGTTTTATCGTTAACTGCTTTTAATTCTCCTTTTTCAAAATGCAGTTTTACTTCTTCGCTTCCTGTTTTGGTAACCTGTGTTGGCCATGCTTCTTCGGGTAATATCCCTTTCGACTGCAATGTTTCTTTACCGCCAACGCTTGTTCCCCACAATCCTTTGTTGATTGAATATGCCGCTTTTTCAAAATTCATCGCAACACCTTTTGCTTTCAGGTAAGCGATCTCTTCTTCGCGGCTCAGTTTCATATCACGGATCGGTGTAATGATCTCAACACCGGGGATCATGATATTAAAGATCATATCAAAACGAACCTGGTCGTTACCTGCACCCGTACTTCCATGTACCACTGCTGCTGCATTTAATTTCTTTGCATGCTCAGCAATATGTAATGCCTGGCTCAATCTTTCTGCGCTTACACTTAATGGATAAGTATTATTCTTCAACACATTTCCATAGATCAGATACTTTATGATCGAATCATAATAACTTCTTACTGCATTTACGGCCGTATGTGTTTTTACACCTAATGTGTACGCATGTTTTTCTATCTGCTGTAATTCTTCTTCGCTAAAACCACCGGTGTTAACGATCACGCTGTGTACTTCATACCCTTTTTCATCGGTCAGATATTTTACACAGTAAGATGTATCGAGGCCGCCGCTGAAGCCGAGTACTACCAGTTTATCATTTTTACCCCCAGCCCCTGAAGGAGAGGCGGATATATTATTTTGTGTTTGTTCTGTTTTCATTTTATTACAATTCTTTTCTACAAGTATTTTCCAAACCCCTTTAGGGGCAGGGGTAAAATGGTAACTCTATAAATTAAAAAAAATCTGAAACAATGACTTCGGTTTTATCCCCCCGCCGCCGTTTTCTTTTTTCCTGAACAATCCTGCGAGCCTGCCATGCTTTATTTTCATAAAGCGTTCGTATATTTTTGAATTCTTTTTAAACTCTTCTGAAGTTTCTTTGGGCTCATAATGATCTGCGGGGTCATACAACATGGCCGTACACATGCAGTTCTTTCTTTCCTTGCTCATCAAAATATCATAGTTCACGCAGCTCTTACAGCCCGCCCAGAATTCTTCATCATCTGTAAGCTCGCTGTAAGTAACCGGCTCATAGCCCAGGTCGCTGTTGATCTTCATTACTGCAAGGCCGGTAGTAAGGCCGAAGATCTTTGCGTTAGGATATCTTTCCCTCGACAAATTAAAAATGGTTTGCTTGATCCTTTTTGCCGTTCCGCTTTTCCTGTATTCAGGAGAAACGATCAGTCCGCTGTTGGCAACAAATTCTTCATGTCCCCAAACTTCAATATAACAGAAGCCCACCCATGTTCCATCAGGCAATACAGCGATCACGGCTTTGCCTTCTTCCATTTTTTTGGCAACATATTCGGGGCTGCGTTTGGCAATACCCGTTCCACGGGCTTTTGCTGAAGCCTCCATTTCGTCTGTTATGGTTTGTGCGTAATGGGTGTCTCCACCATTCGCTACACGAACAATAATATTATCTTCCAACTTGTAATGATTAAAATAAGAGTGAAAAAGAAAACGCCCTGGCGTTTTGGATCCAATTCCCGGAGAATTTCCACTGATAGGGGCAAGTGCCAGTTGCTCGTCCTATCAGCAACCACGTCGAGGTCGCGGAAGCGGGTTGCATGAAGAAGTAACCGGAACCACCGGTCCGGCTGTAACAACCGGGTAAAAATTAATATGTATAAACAACTGTGTCATTATTTCTGGATTGTAAAAGTATAACAGTTTGATTTAACAGGGTAAGTTTTTTTATAAAATTTTGGTTAATGATGTTGTATCACATACAAAAAAGTCCGTTCAGTGTATTTGAACGGACTTTTTATTATATATACCGGGGAGTATATGCTGTTTAGTTGCCTCTTCCTCGGCCACCGGCGCCACCGCCATTAAATCCACCACCCATTCCCTGCATTAATCCCCTCATCGGGTTGTTATTATTATTCTGGCCTCTTTGCTGCGAACCAAAATTGCGCAGGTTATAAGTAAAGGTCAGCAGGAAATAACGGGTAAGGTTATTTGAAACGGTATTGATGATCTGGTTCGCAGATGAACTCGAACTTACCGCAACGTTTTGTTTCAACAGGTCAAAACAACTTAATCTCAATTCACCTGCTTTATTTTTCAGGAACTGTTTTGCAATAGAAGGTGTGATCAGGAACACAGTTGTATTGTATCCCGGAGGACGGTTTCCATAATGTGTATAATCAAAATCACTCGCCATTAACCAGCCGTTATTTGAATACAATGTGAAATCAGCCGCAAGTGTTGCCTGCGTATATTTTGTATTCTGAACAGTAGAAAGTGTATTGCTTGATGGAAGATAACTGAACGCCGTGCTCAGGTTCATGTCAAAATTATTCTTCAGGTTCGTTGTCCATTTAACGGTTTCAGTAAGGTTGGTGGTACGCGTATAGTTGCTGATAGAATTCAGGAGCGACTGGCTCTGGGCATAAGCAACATTTGTCTGGAAACTTAAATTAGATTTCGGGCTCTTGATCGGGAAACCGTAGTTGAAATAACCATTAACCGTATATGTTCCGCCAAGGTTTACATACGTGCTGGTTTTACCACCGTTTGGATTTTGAACGATCGAACTCTGTATATCATTCGAGATAATACTTGCATTGATCGTTGCAAAAATAATACGCTGTGTAAACGGATCGAATGATGTAAACAATACACGCAGGCTGTTTGTGAACTGTGGTTTCAGGTTTGGATTACCCACCTGAAAATTGATAGAGTCTGATGTAGTAACAACCGGTTGTAACTGCGCAGTACTTGGCTGTGCTGTTCTTCCGTTATAAAATATACGCAGGCTTTTGGTACGGGTAAAGTTGTACGTAAAGTTCAGATTCGGGGTCAGGTTCACATAATTGCGTTTAACAATTACATTCTTGGTGGTATTATCACTCGTAAGATCCGTGAACTGCACACCTGTTCCAAAGTTCAGGTTATACTTGGTTTGTTGTATCCGGTAACTGAAATTACCGGTGCTTGAAGTAGCCTGGTATTTATATGAGTTGCTGAACAGGCTGTCGAACGTACTGAACTTCTGTGCCGCATTATCAAAACGGTAAGTATTGTTTATCGTGGTACTGTTATTATATGAGTATGAATAACGTAACTCGATCACCTGGTTCTTACCAACCGGTTCAGTATACGAAAGTGTTGGATTAAAAGTGAAAGAGCGGGATGAATCGATATAATGCTGGTTGATCGTATCTGTTTTAACGACCGGCTTATAGAATGAGTTTACAGAATATGTGTTTCCATCACCATTGTTATCATTGGCAGAGAAATTAAGGTCGAGGGAAAGTGTCCTGTACCTCTTTGCAAACCTGTGCCGTAATTGAAGATTTGCACCACTGATATTATAACCGCTGTTAAAGCTGGATGATGTGCTTGTGGATTGATTGATCAACACGCCTTTTGGCCCGCCGGTAGTTATGTTTGATGTAACCGAAGTTGGCGTAC
>Ga0206949_1249_pt1 | contig 15735 bp, 14 predicted proteins | sample Alteio_BWOrgHeat_40_FD_153240 | JGI IMG/M metagenome (GOLD analysis project Ga0206949, IMG submission 153240) | Enriched cells from forest soil in Barre Woods Harvard Forest LTER site, Petersham, Massachusetts, United States -... | ecosystem: Environmental > Terrestrial > Soil > Temperate forest >...
ATATTTTATGATTTAACTTCGCAGGCATGACCCGTTTATCCGTCAACATAAATAAAATTGCAACGCTGCGTAATTCGCGCGGGGGCAATAATCCTAACCTGGTACAAGTGGCCCTTGATTGCGAAAAATTTGGCGCGCAGGGTATCACCGTGCATCCACGCCCCGATGAAAGGCACATCCGGTATAATGATGTTTTCGATCTTAAAAAAGTTATTACAACTGAGTTTAATATCGAAGGCAATTGCCAGGAGCAAAAATTTATCGACCTGGTATTGGCTGCCCAACCCGCGCAGGTAACTTTAGTGCCCGATGTTTTGGGGCAGATAACATCCAACCATGGCTGGGACACCATTGCCAACCGCGATTATTTGACCGATATGATAGCCGTGTTTAAAAATGCAGGCATACGTGTTTCGATATTTGTGGACCCTGTACCCGCTATGGTTGAAGGCGCCGCAAAAACCGGTACCGACCGTATAGAGCTATATACCGAAGGCTATGCGAGCCATTATCACCAGGGTAGAGAGATAGCTGTAGCACCTTATGTTGAAGCTGCGAAAGTGGCGCAGCAAGCCGGCCTGGGCATAAACGCCGGGCACGACCTCGACCTGCATAATCTTAAATATTTCGCCGAAAATGTACCGGGATTGCTTGAAGTAAGTATAGGCCATGCCTTAATAAGCGATGCCCTGTATTACGGTTTGGAGAATACCGTTCAGATGTATTTAAGGCAACTAAGCCCCCCAACCCCCTAACCGCGTGCCGCCTTAGCTTTAGCGGTGGCGCAAGGGGGAGTTTATCGATAATACTCTTTATTGGGGCTATATTAATGCAATGTAAAAACAGCGCAAGCGTGTGTTTACTAATTGTTACTCATTATCTAAAGTTGTACCTTTGCGGCTAATTAACTGCCCTCATAGTTAGCATGAAGTTGAACATAGATTACCAGGAGAAATTCCAGTCGAGGCATATAGCCCCTAACCAGGCTGATACTGCCCAAATGTTAAAAACCATCGGCGTAAATTCGCTTGATGAATTGATCGATCAAACCGTTCCTGCGGGGATAAGGTTAAAAAATCCGTTAAACTTACCGGCGGCGAAAAGCGAGTTCGATTACCTGAACACGCTAAAACAAACCTCATCAAAAAACAAAGTATTTAAATCATACATAGGCCAGGGCTATTATGATGTGATAGTACCTGGTGTAATACAGCGCAACATACTGGAGAACCCCGGATGGTATACCCAATACACCCCCTACCAGGCCGAGATAGCACAAGGCCGGTTACAAGCGCTATTGAATTTCCAAACCATGGTGGTTGACCTTACCGGGATGGAAATTGCCAACGCGTCGTTATTGGACGAAGGTACTGCTGCTGCCGAGGCTATGTTTATGCAATACAGCCTGCGCAAGAACCAAAACGCGAACATTTTCTTTGTATCGCAGGAACTGTTCCCGCAAACTATTGATATTTTAAAAACCCGCGCACAGCCTTACGGCATTGAATTGCTGATAGGCGATCATCAAACCACCGAGCTTACCGAAAATATGTTTGGGGCGATAGTGCAATATCCCGCAGGTGATGGCGCAGTTTATAACTATGCCGATTATGCTGCCAAGGCACATGAAAAAGGTATAAAACTAACCGTAGTTGCCGACCTGATGAGCCTGGTGCTATTAACCCCTCCAGGCGAATGGGGTGCTGATATTGTGGTTGGTAACAGCCAGCGTTTTGGCGTACCGATGGGTTTCGGCGGGCCACATGCCGCATTTTTTGCCACTAAAGAAGAATACAAACGCTCTATCCCCGGCCGTATAATCGGGGTTACCATTGATAGCGCGGGTGATTATGCCTTGCGGATGGCTTTACAAACCCGCGAGCAGCATATCCGCAGGGATAAAGCCACCTCTAACATTTGTACCGCGCAGGCATTGCTGGCTATTATGGCCGGTATGTATGCCGTTTATCATGGCCCCGAAGGTTTGAAACTGATAGCCGAAAGGATACATGGTTTGGCCATATTGTTATCTGATTCGTTAAATGAATTAGGGTACAAACAACTAAACGCTTCTTATTTTGATACCGTGAAGTTTGATCTGGGCGACCTGGTTGGCTCAATACATGGCGAAGCCCTTAACAATGAAATGAACCTGCACTATAAAGGTTCGGTAGTTACTATTTCACTGGATGAAACCACATCGCCGGAAGATATAAAAACACTGGTTCGCTTTTTTGCCAAAGTAAAAGGCAAAACGCTGAATGATGTAAACATTGAAGAGCTGAAAGGCAACATTAAAACTGTTATCCCTGCTGAGCAGCAGCGTTCATCAGCTTATTTAACGCACCCGTTATTCAACACGCATCATTCAGAACATGAAATGCTGCGTTATATAAAATCATTGGAAACAAAGGACCTTTCGCTTTGCCATTCCATGATCGCATTGGGTTCATGCACCATGAAACTGAATGCAACCACCGAAATGATACCGGTTACCTGGGCTGAATTCAGCAAAATGCACCCCTTTGCTCCTGCCGATCAAACCGGCGGTTATATGCAGCTGTTTGACGAGTTAAATAACTGGCTAAGTGAGATCACTGGCTTTGCCGCCATGAGCCTGCAGCCAAACGCCGGCGCACAAGGTGAATATGCCGGGTTAATGGTTATCCGCGCCTATCATAACGACCGTGGCGAGGGCCACCGCAATATCGCTTTGATACCTTCATCGGCACATGGCACTAATCCTGCATCGGCTGCCATGGCTGGAATGAAGATAGTGGTGGTACGTTGCGATGATAATGGTAACATTGATGTTGCCGACCTGAAAGCCAAAGCCGAGCAGTATAAAAATGAATTATCGTGCCTGATGGTTACTTATCCGTCAACACATGGTGTTTTCGAAGAATCGATCATCGAGATATGCGACATCATCCACCAAAATGGCGGACAGGTGTACATGGATGGCGCCAACATGAACGCGCAGGTAGGGCTTACCAGCCCGGCCAATATAGGCGCCGATGTTTGCCACCTCAACCTGCACAAAACCTTCTGCATACCACATGGCGGTGGCGGCCCTGGTATGGGTCCAATTGGCGTTGGCAAACACCTGGTTCCGTTTTTACCGGGCCATGCTGTGGTTGATATTGATAAAGGTAAATCCATCCACGCTGTATCATCGGCTCCGTGGGGTTCGGCATCTATATTAATTATATCACACGCTTATATAGCCATGATGGGCGGCGATGGTTTAACTGATGCTACCCGTTATGCTATTTTAAACGCCAACTATATTAAAACACGGTTGCAGCATCATTATCCTGTATTGTACACCGGTTTGCATGGCCGTTGCGCTCATGAAATGATATTGGATTGCCGCGCGTTCAAGAGCTTTGGTATTGAAGTTACCGATATTGCCAAACGATTAATGGATTATGGCTTCCACGCGCCAACTGTTTCGTTCCCGGTTGCCGGTACGGTTATGGTTGAGCCTACTGAATCAGAACCTAAGCATGAGCTCGACCGCTTTTGCGATGCCATGATAGCCATACGCCACGAAATTGATGATGTGGAAAAAGGTCTGGCCGACAAAACAGACAATCCACTGAAAAACGCGCCACATACAGCCGCAGTAATTACGGCTAATGACTGGTCGCACCCTTATACCCGCCAAAAAGCTGCCTTCCCGCTGCCTTATGTAGCGGCCTACAAATTCTGGCCGTCAGTTGGTAGGGTTAATGATACTTATGGCGACAGGACGCTGATCTGTTCATGCCCGCCATTAACAGATTATGAGTTTGAGGAAAGTGAAGTAACCACACCTGAGTACGGCACCTGAAATTAGGCCCTATTTGTAAATTATTTATTACAAAAGACATCCCGGTGGGATGTCTTTTTTTGCTTTAATTCAGAAATTGGAGAGCAACGATTTAGCTATTATATTGCATACAGGGGTCATAAACCGTGATTTTATAATTACTCACGCGCCACAGGATCAGAACTGTAGCTTTATACCACGGATACAAAATACTTCCCCCTGGTTTTACGGCTAAGGATTTTTGACTTTACGCTGTAACTTATCCTGTTATAAATGCGTATATTTATTACTTGACCATAAAACATTTTTTTCGTTTATCAACGTTTTCAGCATATAACTTTTTATTTATAGTTGCGTATAACGAATAGGAATTTAAAAAAACATGAGTAGTATTAACCAGCCCGTAAGCATATTATTAGTTGATGACGACGAAATAAACAACTTTATCTCGATCAAGCTAATAAAGAAAGCCTTATTGAACACCGAGATCATGGCTTGCCTTAACGGAAGGTTTGCTATCGATCAGTTGTTGAGCATCCAGAAAAAAGACCCTTCTAAATTACCTGATTATATTTTGCTGGATATAAATATGCCCATTATGAATGGCTGGGAGTTTTTGGACGAATACAAACGCCTGAACATCGACCCCCTGGGTAAAAGCAAGATCTACATTATTTCATCATCGGTTTTCAGCAACGATATTAATAAAGCACGTTCGTACCCACTAGTAAAAAGCTTTATCTCCAAGCCATTAAGCGTTGAGAAGATAAAAGAGATGTTCGAAACTGAAAAACAACTTTAAGCAGGTTTAACCGTAAAGTGTTCATCGGCATAAATAACCTCTCCTACGGTTATTGACTTTGCATGATAAAATAAACATTTCCACCCTTCAGCAGCCGCTTTCTTACCATAAATTTCACGCAGTTCCATTGATTTACGGCCGTCGTAATCATATTTGGCTATAAACCTCCGTATCAATTGTTCGGGTTCTGGCAACTCATCGCCACCGAAGAACACCTTTTGCCCGTCGCTCTCAATCCAGAATACCTGGTGATATGGGCAATGACCGCCTGATAATTCATAATTTATACCGGGCTGTAACTCACCTGTGCCATCAACCAGTTGTATTTCTACCGTACCCTGCAATGCTTCAAAAATTTCTTTATGATAGGATGACGACTTGCCTGTTAAACCAAATTCCCACTCGCCTTTTTGTATCACATGCTTCGCGTGCGGAAAGCTGGGCTCCAGTTTGCCATTGCGTTCAACTACCAGGCCTCCCGAATGGTCATAATGCAGGTGCGACATCAATACCTGCGTAACATCCTCAGGCTCGAAGCCCGCGTTGCGGATATGCTGGTGCAGGAAAAGTTCATCACGGGTGTCTTTATAGCCAAGGCCGGTATCGAGCAGCAGCAGGTCGGTATCGGTTTTAACCAAAAAAGGGTTTACGTGTATAAATAATGAAGCGGGCCTGTCTTTAGGGTTATCGGTTTGCGGATCAAAGGGAACAAACTTTTTTGATGCATCAACTGAATACGAGCCTTCGCCGAGGGGGAAAATTTGCATCTTTATTTTATATTTACTTAGTGAGGCAAAGATATATAACCATTACTCATAAAAACATCAATTAACAGTAAAATTGCTTCTCCAAGAATCTATTTAAATGCCAAAATCATAATGAAGTGGTTGTTATTCGTTTTATTTATAATCGCGTTTGCCAATATAAACAGCAAACAAAACAGCCCGCAAAAGGTGATGATGGTAAAACAAACCAGGCAGGTTCCTTTTGTAAAAAAACCATTATCTCACCATGTTAATGACGCTCTTGGCTGTATCATATTCCCAAAATCATCTGAATTTCTAAAAATTTTAAAAAAAGCAGGCTGTACCAACCTACCTGTTAATATAACCTATGATAACGAAACGAAAAAGGGAGTAAAATTTACATCTTCCGATAGTTCCATTTTTGGAAAGGCATTGAAGGGATCTCATATGGAATTAATAAATAGGGTCGCTGTTTTAGAAGGAGGTTCCCCCGATGATTTTAGTGGTATTGATGATAGGGGAAGTAAATATTTACCCTTAGTTGTTATTTTCGATACCAAAGATTTTGTAATTGTTTCGATCAGAAAAATCGAACCAAACAGTCCTGTGATATTGATCTGTAGTTTTACAAGTGCGGGGAAATTTATAGATGGGTTCGTAGCCAATTACGGAAATGGCAACGAGCATTGGAACGTGAGTAGGGAGAGTGTGATAGATAAAGAACATTTAATTAAAATCACCGAAACAGGTCAAGGCAATCAATCAGATGACGATAATTATTTTTTTTCTGCCACATGGAAGACTTTAGATAATGGCCATTTTAAAAGAATAAAGCAGCGCGTAAAATATGGAAGCAATTATCAAAGTGATGATGGCCGTTTTACTAAAATTAAATAACAGATTGATAAACTGGCGATAAGATTCTTTATATATCTGCCAGAAGCAAAACACATTGCATTTACTTCTTCAATACTTATCTTTACACCTTAAGTAATTAAATCTATGCAAAAACGGTGGGCGATACGGGAAAATACCGATGAGGAGGCGATAAGCCTTTTAGCTGCCGGGCTTAATATTGATGCTGTTTTAAGTAAACTACTGGTACAAAGGGGCATTGATAATTACGACGATGCCAAGTACTTCTTCAGGCCCGACCACAGGCACCTGCACGACCCCTTCCTGATGAAGGATATGGAAAAGGCCATCGAACGTATCGAAAGTGCTTTGCTACAGAATGAAAAGATATTGATATACGGCGATTATGATGTTGACGGCACTACCTCGGTTGCAGTGGTTTATGGCTTTTTTAAACATCACCACCATAACCTGGAATACTATGTGCCCGACCGTTATAAGGAAGGTTATGGCATATCAACCCAGGGTATTGATTATGCTGCCGACAATGGTTTTACGCTAATAATAGCCTTGGACTGCGGTATAAAATCGGTGGATAAAGTAGCTTACGCCGCTGAAAAAGGCATTGATTTTATTATATGCGACCACCATACGCCCGGCGAAGAAATACCTGCCGCCGTAGCGGTGCTTGATCCCAAACGAGTGGATTGCGAATACCCTTATAAGGAACTATCTGGCTGCGGCATAGGTTTTAAGTTGATACAGGCGTTTGCCGAAAAAAATGATATTCCGTTTGATGAAGTCAGCTGCTACTTTGATTTGGTGGCCATAAGTATTGCCTGCGACATTGTACACATTACCGGCGAGAACCGTGTATTGGCCTATTACGGCCTGCATAAAATAAACAACAACCCCTGCATGGGTGTAAAAACCTTAATGGATGTGGCGGGCAAAAGCACCAACTATACTATATCTGACATTGTATTTCTATTGGGCCCGCGCATTAATGCTGCCGGGCGTATTGATGATGCAAAACACGCCGTGGAACTATTGATAGCCTGCAACGAAGACCATGCAAAATTAAAAAGCGACCTCATCAACCTAAAAAATACAGAACGCAAAGGACACGACTTGTCCATAACCGATGAGGCTTTGAGTATGATAGACAATGATGATGTACTTATCGGGAGAAAATCAACCGTTGTTTTTAATGAGAACTGGCACAAAGGGGTGATAGGCATTGTGGCGTCGCGGCTTACGGAGAAATATTACCGGCCAACCGTGGTGCTAACACGCTCGAACGGGCATGTGGCTGGATCGGCGCGGTCGGTGTTGGGGTATGATCTGTATGAGGCACTGTGTGGTTGCAGCGATCTGTTGCTGCAATTTGGCGGGCATAAATATGCCGCAGGGCTTACCATGGAACCGGAAAATGTGGAAGCGTTCATCGACCGTTTTGAGGAAGTTGTGAGCGCCAGCATTACCCCCGAGCAGTTGATACAACAGATACAAATTGACGCGGAACTGGAACTGGCACAAATTCAGCCTAAGTTTTTCAGGGTGCTAAACCAGTTTGCACCGTTCGGGCCCGAGAATATGTCGCCCGTATTCATAACTAAAAATGTGTATGTTAGCGGCTATGCCAATATGGTTGGGGGCAAGCATATAAAAATGGCGGTAATGCAAAAAGGCACACCGGCGTTTGATTGCATAGCCTTTAATCACGGCGAATATGTCGACAAAATAAAAAAAGACGTGCCTTTTGACATTTGTTATAGCATTGAGGAAAATATTTGGCGGGAAAAACGTTCTATACAGTTGAATGTAAAGGGCATTAGAATTAGTCAATAATAAAAAGTCATGCCGAACTTGTTTCGGCATCTCAAATGCAAAGTGACTATCATGCAGATAACCTGCCTGATGGGATGCCGAAACAAGTTCGGCATGACTATAAGATTTTGGATTGTAAAAAATGAAGTTAAGAGCAGACCATCTTTTAAAAAAATATAAGCAGCGTACCGTAGTGAACGATGTATCGTTCGAGGTTTCGCAGGGCGAGATAGTGGGTTTATTAGGGCCTAACGGCGCAGGTAAAACCACATCGTTCTACATGATAGTAGGGCTGATAAAGCCAAATGAGGGTACCATTTATTTGGATGACGAGAATATTACTACCGACCCCATGTACCGCCGCGCCCAAAAAGGCATCGGCTATTTGGCGCAGGAAGCATCGGTTTTCAGGAAATTATCGGTTGAAGATAATATAAAGGCTGTTCTGGAAATGGGCGACATGACCCGTGAGCGCCAGCAGGAAAAGCTGGAAGAGTTGATAGACGAATTTAGTTTGCACAAAGTGCGCCGCAACCGGGGCGACCTGCTTTCTGGTGGTGAACGCCGCCGTACCGAGATAGCCCGCGCGCTTGCCGCCGAACCTAATTTCATATTGCTTGATGAACCATTTGCCGGGGTAGACCCTATCGCGGTGGAGGAAATACAGGCCATGGTGGCCAAATTGAGGCACCGCAACATTGGCATCTTGATAACCGACCACAACGTACAGGAAACGTTATCGATCACAGACCGTGCTTATTTGCTTTTTGAAGGGAAGATACTTGAATCGGGTGTGCCGGAAGTACTTGCCGCTAATGAAATGGTTCGGAAAGTGTATCTTGGTGCTAACTTTGTGCTGAAAAGGAAAATTTTCGCCCAATAACCAATTGTAACCGCTTATGCCAATTTTTAACTCCGTTTTTACCTGGTTCATGAAAAAGCGTATCCACCAGATAGAGCTTTTTATGAAATACCCTAATGAGGTTCAGGAAGAATGGTTTGAACAATTGATATCAGGCGCAGAACAAACCGAATGGGGCAGGAAATACCAGTATAAAACTATCAATACGCTTACCCAGTTCAAGGAGCGTGTACCTATCCAAAATTACGATACCTTAAAGCCTTATATTGAACGCATGCTGAAAGGCGAGCAGAATGTACTGTGGCATTCGGGTATCAGGTGGTTCGCCAAATCATCGGGCACTACGAGCGACCGTAGCAAATTCATCCCGGTAAGTGAGGAATCGTTAGAAGAATGTCACTTAAAAGGCGGCAAGGATATGCTCACGCTGTACTTTAATGAAAGACCTGACGCCCGCATATTTACCGGTAAAAGTCTTACCCTCGGCGGCAGCAACCAAGTGAACCAGCTGCATCCCGATGCTTCCTTCGGCGATCTATCGGCAGTAATTATGAAGAATTTGCCGCTTTGGGCCGAGTTTTACCGCACGCCTCATTTGGACATAGCGCTTATAGAGAACTTTGAGGAAAAGATAGAAAAAATGGCGCATGCCACCATTGATGTAAATGTAACCAGCATCAGCGGCGTACCTACCTGGAACTTATTGTTATTTAAGCGGATACTGGAAATAACCGGCAAGAAAAACCTGCTTGAAGTGTGGCCAAATTTGGAACTGTACTTTCACGGCGCGGTTAATTTCACGCCCTATCGCGAGCAGTTTAAAAAACTGATACCGAACGATGACATGTATTACCTGGAAACCTATAATGCATCCGAAGGCTTTTTTGGGATACAGGACAGCTTTGACAGCGGCGATATGCTGCTGATGCTGGATTATGGCATCTTCTACGAATTTTTACCACTGGAACACCTGCATGATGATAACCCCAAAACGCTTACGCTTGACGAGGTAGAGCTGGATAAAAATTACGCGCTTATCATCAGTACCAACGCAGGCCTATGGCGTTACATGATTGGCGATACCGTGCGTTTTACCTCGCTTGCGCCTTATCGTATACAAATAACCGGTCGCACCAAGCATTTTATCAATGCCTTTGGCGAGGAACTTATTATTGATAATGCTGAACGTGCTTTAGCCGAGGCTTGCAGCCAGACCGGCGCCATCATCCGCGACTATACCGCCGCGCCGGTTTATTTTAACGGCGACGAATGCGGTGCGCATGAATGGATCATAGAGTTTGAGAAAAAGCCGCCGGAGTTCGATCGTTTTATCGACCTGCTGGATGAAACACTGCGACGCATCAATTCAGATTACGATGCAAAACGCTTTAAGGATATGGCTCTGCGCCGCCCGATAGTGCGCAGAGCAGCCGAAGGCACCTTTTTTAACTGGCTGAAAGAAAAGGGCAAACTCGGCGGTCAAAATAAAGTTCCGCGCCTGGCCAATAACCGCGAATATGTGGATAGCATTTTGAAGATGATGGAGTTGGTGGGGTAAACATTTTGATGTGTAGTAATTCGTACTGATATGAGGAGATTTATAACGCTACTGCTTTTATGTTTCTCAACATTCGCCCTTGCACAGGTGCAGGTGAACCAGCCGCTTGATAGTGCACAATATCAGCAAGCTGCCAGAATTGCCTGGAACAATAAGGATTATAAAGCCAGTATTTATGATTATACCATGCTCATCAACCTGAATAACAAAAACATTATCGCTTATGCCAATAGGGCAACTGCGGAATGGAGCATAAAAGATTATGAGAACGCGATAAAGGATTTTAATGCCGCCATATCGTTAGACAAAAAATATTCGTGGATCTATTATAATGATATAGCACTTGTAAAAGTAGAAGAGAAAGATCTCAAAAGTGCGATAGAAAACTATTCCCGCTCCATATCATTATTCCCTTCAGGTGCTACTTATATGAACCGCGGGAATGCATGGTTAACCATGGGCGACTATAAAAATGCCATTAAGGATTATACCACTGCAATAACATCCTTCAATCTCCAAAGAAATGGCACTAATGCAAGTAAATATGTTAGCAGATTCGGGGCCGACCCCTATGTTTCAAGGGCTAAAGCAGAAGCGCTTAGCGGTGATTTTAAAAGTGCGCTTGACGATTTTAATACAGCAATAAGTATAAACCCCGATCTCCCCTTTGCTTATAATGGCCGCGGAGAAGCAAAGCACAATTTAGGTGATACGACAGGCGCATGTGCCGACTGGCAAACCGCATTTAAATTAGGTTCGAAGCCAGCCTGGGAAAATATTCAAAAGTATTGTGGCAAGTAACAATAAAGCGTCATTGCGAGGCACGAAGCAATCCCACCATACAGGTCGCCGACATACATCTTTGCTATCGATCATATGAGGTTGCTTCGTAGTACCTCCTCGCAATGACGCTTTATTTTATTTTTCTTTATCGATGAAAATATAATTTAAATAGCTTCTTTCTATAAAAATACGTTTTAGCAAGGTTTTCCGTTATATTTGCATACCATAATTAACCTGCATATTCTTGTTTATTTATTGAAAAAAGAGATGAAAGTATTTCTATCTATATTATTAGTTGCCCTATGCTTTTTTGGCTGTAAGAAGAATAATATTACACCGCCATCTATCACAGGTATGTGGGAACTGCGGAACATTATTAATGGCAGTGCAGGCAGCGATTCCACCTACGCGGCAGGAAACGGCAACGTTTACCAGTTTAACAGTAATAACACTTACGCTAAGTTTAAAAACGATACGGTTCTGATTGCAAAAGGCACTTACGTTATCAACACCAACGCCACCACGGTTGACCATGTTAGCTATAATACCATAACATTTGACGGTAATAACGCCATCTCCCAGGTAATACAGGTGGCCAACGGCAATACGCTTACTTTAGGCCTTATATATAATGGAGGCACGGCGTATTTATATGCTAAAGTGCCGTGAAGAAGCGACTACCTGCACATCTCCCATATCTTCACCGCTTCAACGGCTTCTTTCACATCATGAACCCGTAAAATATTGGCACCTTTGGTTAGGGCTATGGCATTCAGGGCGGTGGTGCCGTTAAGCGCCTCATCTGCGGTTATGCCCAACGTTTTATAGATCATATTTTTGCGCGATATGCCTACGAGCAAGGGCAATTGCAATACCTCAAAATCCTGCAAGCGGTGTATCAGTACATAGCTGTGTTCTGTTTTTTTGGCAAACCCGAAGCCGGGATCAAGGATCACATCCTTTACGCCAAGCTTCTTTAACTGATGGTATTTATTGGTGAAATAATCGAACACTTCATCAAACACATTTTCATAATCAGCCATTTGATTCATGTTTTGAGGGGTGCCTTTCATGTGCATTAAAATGTAGGGCACATGCAACCCGGCTACGGTCGTAAACATGTCCTTATCCAACTCTCCCCCCGAAATATCATTAATAATATGCGCACCCGCTTTAATGGCAGCTGCGGCAACGGATGCGCGGAAGGTATCTATCGATAAAATTGCATCCGGAAAATCCTTTACAATAGCCTCAACCGCCGGTATCAACCTGTCCATTTCTTCCTGCACTGAAATATCCGCAGCGCCGGGGCGAGATGAATAGGCACCGATATCTAAAAAAGTAGCGCCCTCATTCAGCATTTTTTGAGCTTGAAGCAATATAGCATCCGTATCCTGTTTGCGGCTGCCGGCATAAAATGAGTCGGGCGTAAGATTGATAATGCCCATCACTTTCGGGGTGCTGATGTCTATTAATTTACCACCCGCGTTCAGGGTTACCTTTTTATGAAAAAATGTATCTTTAGCCACGGATATTTTTGTTGTAGGTTGATCACGTTTTAAAGCTATAAAGTTAATTATATCTTTAACAACAACGGGCCTGCAACATACAACACATAACATTACAAACTTGAGCAATACATCAACCGAATACGACGCAGTAATTAATACCTGCAAAGGGCTGTTTATAAAAAAGACCATCGACTATGGCACTGCCTGGCGCATATTGCGGCCAGAATCAATTACCGACCAGATATTTATCAAAGCGCAGCGCATCCGCACCCTTGAAGAAAAGAAAATATCGAAGGTTGGTGAAGATATCACCAGCGAATATATTGGTATTGTAAATTATTGCGTTATTGCCATGATGCAGCTCGACAGCAGCCCCGAAACGCCGCTGGAAATACCTGCCGATGACGTTAGCCGCATGTTTGACGAAAAGGTAAAGGAAACCAAGGACCTGATGTTTGCCAAAAACCACGATTATGGCGAAGCGTGGCGCGATATGCGCATCAGCTCATTAACCGACCTTATACTGATGAAAATATTACGGGTAAAGCAAATAGAAGATAACAAAGGGCAAACCCTGGCATCGGAAGGCATTAAAGCCAATTACCAGGATATGCTGAATTACTCGGTATTCGCACTTATTAAATTAACCCCCTAACCCCCTTAAGGAGGAGTTATTATGGCAACTAAAAGCAAAGAAAATGTATCGGTTTGGATATGGGTGGCTCGCATTTTTGTGGGCCTGCTGTTCATTTTTTCAGGACTGATAAAGGCTAACGACCCGCTCGGTTTCTCGTATAAACTAGTTGAATACTTCGAGGTTTTTCATATTACCTTTCTAAACTTCCTGGCGCTAAGCATGGCAATCGTCCTTTGCTCGCTCGAAATGCTATTGGGCTTCGCGTTGCTTATCGGCGTGCGTAGTAAACAGGTAGCATGGGGATTATTGCTGCTTATTATTTTCTTTGCATTCCTTACTTTTTATTCGGCAGCGTTTAAGGTGGTGCAAACCTGCGGTTGCTTTGGCGATGCTATTGTACTTACGCCGTGGCAATCGTTCAGTAAGGATTTGGTATTGCTGCTGCTCATTATTGTGCTGTTCAAAAACAAGACCAAAATTCACCCTTTATTTAGCGCGAAAATAAGCGACAGGCTACTAATTATAGCTGCCATATTATCGTTAGGCGTAGGCATTTATACTTATAACTTTTTACCGGTACTTGATTTCCTGGCGTACAAGGTGGGTGCAAACATCCCCGATGAAATGAAAACCCCGCCCGGTGCTATGCCCGATGAGTATGAGCAAACCTATCACCTGAAAAATAATAAAACCGGCGCTACCAAGGTAATGACCGATAAGGAATATATTAAAACCAACATCTGGAAAGATAATAATTGGGTGGTAGTCGGCAATCCCGAAACCCGGTTAGTTAAAAAAGGATTTACGCCCAAAATACAGGACCTGAGCATACAGGATGCACAGCGCAACGATTATACCAAAGAACTATTATCGAGCCCATATTACAGCCTGTTTATTATTGCCGACGACCTGAACAGTACCGATACCACGGCGATCGATAAGCTCAACGCGCTTTGTATTAATCTTACCCAGAATTATAATATCCGCACTATACTCATTACCTCAAATTCGGCACCGGATGCGCAGGCTTTTGCCAAGCATCACCATTTAGTGAGCGAGTTGTTTTATGCCGATGGCGTACCCTTAAAATCGATGGTGCGTGCTAATCCCGGTATTATGCTGATAAAGAACGGCACCATTATCAATAAATGGCATTACCATACCGTGCCAACTTATGACGAACTGGTAAGCCAATATTTAAAAAAGTGATGCCATGATCAGCTACCTCATCCGCAAAATAGTGTACGGACTGGCGGTGATGCTGGGTATTGTGGTTGTGGTTTTTTTCCTGTTCAATGTATTGCCGGTCGACCCTGCTCGTATGACACAGGGACAGCGCGCCGATGTACAATCGTTACAAGCCGTACGCAAGGAATTTGGTTTGGATAAACCATTACCGGTACAATTCGCCTATTATATTAATGATCTTTCGCCCATCGGCATACACACTAACACCCCCCAAGAACAGCAGCGGTATCACTATGCAGAGTTGTTTAAAGTATCATCGACCAATGTACTGGCGCTTAAATGGCCGTACCTGAGGCGCTCCTACCAAACCCGCAAGGATGTGGCCTCATTGCTGATGGAGGTAGTCCCCAACACATTGGTACTTGCTGTAAGCGCCATGTTTTTTGCTATTGTTATCGGTGTATTTTTGGGGGTAGTAAGCGCGGTGCGTAAGGATACGTGGATAGACCGTGCAGCTGTCGGTTTCTCTACTTTGGGAATATCAGCGCCATCATTTTTTGCGGGGATAATCATCGCGTGGATATTCGGGTTTTTGCTGAGTAAATATACCGGGCTAAATATGTCGGGCAGCTTATATAGCTATGACCCATTTAAGGGCGAAGTTATCAGCATAAAAAATTTAATACTGCCCATGGTGACATTGGCACTGCGACCGCTGGCTATTATAGTACAGCTTACCCGCAACGCCATGCTTGATGTTTTGGGACAGGACTATATCCGCACCGCAAGGGCGAAGGGTTTGAGCAATAACGCTATTATTTATCGCCATGCTTTAAAAAACGCGCTTAACCCGGTTGTTACGGCTATCGCCAACTGGTTCGCGTCGTTACTGGCAGGATCATTCTTTGTGGAGTATATTTTTGGTTATAACGGGCTGGGTAAAACAACGGTCGACGCGCTCGAGATGTCGGATTTCCCGGTGGTGATGGGTTCGATATTGTTTATAGCCTTTATATTTGTGGTGATAAATATTTTGGTAGATGTTGTTTATGTTTGGATCGACCCCCGCGTAAAGCTTACTTAATATATGGATCTGATTTTTTTTACGGGATTTATGGGCTGTGGTAAAACCACCTGGAGCCGCAAACT
>Ga0206949_1257_pt1 | contig 15601 bp, 11 predicted proteins | sample Alteio_BWOrgHeat_40_FD_153240 | JGI IMG/M metagenome (GOLD analysis project Ga0206949, IMG submission 153240) | Enriched cells from forest soil in Barre Woods Harvard Forest LTER site, Petersham, Massachusetts, United States -... | ecosystem: Environmental > Terrestrial > Soil > Temperate forest >...
GTGATCCGCGCCGCAACATTAAATGGTGCACAGGCATTGGGCGCTGATAAAGAGATCGGCAGTGTTGAAGTTGGCAAGCTCGCAGATATTGTGATCATCAATGCAAACCCTTTGAAAAATTTACAGGTATTATACGGAACCGGCGCCATTGAACTGAACAAAGACAATAAAGCGGTAAGAACCGGCGGCGTATTGTACACCATTAAAGACGGCATTATCTACGATGCAAAAAAATTATTGTCCGATGTAAAACAAATGGTGGATGATGAAAAAAAGAAAACCGGCTGGCAGTTAAAACAACCGGGTATGTAGTTAGATCAGTATCGTATCTTTTAAAGGAAAGGTAATGGTGATCGCACAGCCGTTGCCCGGTGATGTCTGAATATCCACCACGCCATTATACAGGTCGGAACGGCTGATGATATTATAGATACCGATGCCTTTGCGTTGCTGGTTTATATCAAACCCGATGCCGTCATCCTGGATCTTCAGTGTGATGCTTTCTGTATTACGGGCGAGTTCCAGGTTTACGTGTTTGGCCTGCGAATGTTTGATGATATTATTCATCTGTTCCTGCACCATCCTGAATATGCTGAGTTTGAATTCGTATTTGATATCTTCTTCAAAAAATGTATCGGCAGTTAATTCTATCTGCAGTGTATTCACAGCCGATACATCATCCAGCAAGCCTTCCACTGCTTTACTCAAACCAAAATGTTTGATCAACGGCGTTACCAGTGTTTGGGAAAGTTTCCTGATCTCTTCGATCGCATTCAATATAAAACCGGATGATTGTTTCAGCACTTCCGCATCGGCCGGATATTTTTGCTGCGCAGAAGCGATGTACATCATGGCAACCGTTAACTGCTGATTTACGTTGTCATGCAGTTCGGTACTGATCTCGTAACGTTCTTTTTCCTGCACCTGTATCGTTGCTTCTGTAATTTCTTTTTGTTTCAGCAGGCGCTCTTCTTCCAGTTTTTCCTCCAGCCTTATTTTCTCGGTAATATTATTATGAATAGCGAGTATGGCCGCATTGCCTTTGTAATCGATCTTATGCGAGGAGATATCCATCACCATTACCTCTCCGTTCTTTTTTGTATTCTCCCAGATACCCGATTTTTTAGTTACATCCGCATCGAGGAATTCTTTTGCAAAAGTTTTTATTTTTTCATAATTGCTTTTCTGCCGCAAACCCAATGCACTCATACGCAACAACTCTTCACGTGTATAGCCATATTCTTTTTGCGCGGCATCATTCGCCTCCAGTATTTCGAACGTGTGCAGATCCCAGATAAAAATAGGCATCGGGTTATTAAAGAAAAGGTTCCGGTAACTCTCGTTGCTTTCGATCAAGCTTAACCTGATACGGTTACGCTCAATACTGTATTGAATTGATTTTGATAATAACCTTTCATCAAACTCGCCTTTGATCAGGTAATCCTGTGCACCGCTGGCCATTGTTTCGATCGCTAATTCCGTATCTGCCAAACCCGTAAGCACAATAATAGGTATGGCCGATGCATAGGCTTCTACCTGGCTGAATGAATTAAAGCCTGAGCTGTCGGGTAAAGAAAGATCCAGCAACACAACGCTTACGTTATGTTTACCCAATATCTCAATTGCCTGCGCTGTGCTGGATGCTTTAAATACATTTTCGAATGGAATGCGTGTCAGCCGCAGTGTTTCTTCCAGTAAAAAAAGATCGCCGGGATTATCTTCTACAATTAAAATGGAGAGTGATGGTGTATGGGTATTGTCGGGTATTGGCATTATAAAGGGTTCTTGTGATAAGGTGGATCTTCTGTTTTGTCTGCAAATCTATGTTATCATTTAATTCATCCGGTATTGATCGATCGATTTACTGATGGTAAAATAAAAACAACTTCCTTTTCCGGGTTCCGATTCAACCCAGATCTTACCATCGTGCCTGTCAACGATCTTTTTACAGATCGCAAGGCCGATACCCGTTCCACTGTATTCGTTCTTATGATGCAGCCTTTGAAAAAGCACAAAGATCTTTTCAAAAAAAATCGGTTTGATGCCGATGCCGTTATCGCGCACGCTGAACTGGTAATAACCGGCTTCTTCTTTTCCTTCAATATGAATGTGCGGCGAATCGCCGGTATGGTATTTCAATGCATTGCCGATCAGGTTCTGGAACAACTGGAACAGCTGTGTTTTATTGGCCCTTATATCCGGAAGCGGATCAACTTCGATGGTCGCTTTCATTTCATCTATCCGGGCAAGAAAAACATTCACCACTTCTTTCAGCAATTCGTTTGTATCGATCTCTGAAAGGTCATCTTTATTGGAACCCACGCGTGAATATTCAAGCAGATCCATGATCAGTTTGCGCATCCGCTCTGCACCATCAACAGCAAAATGAATATACTGCTCAGCGGTTTCATCTATCTGCGCCTCATATTTTTTCTTGAACAGCTGCAGGAAACTCGTGATCATCCGCAACGGCTCCTGCATATCATGCGAAGCTATATAGGCAAAGCGTTCCAGCTCAACATTAGATGCCGCCAGTTCATCAGCCCGCTGTTTTAAACGGTTGTTAAGGTCAAGCAGCAATGCCTCGCTTTCTTTACGTTCTGTAACATCTCTTGTAGCGCCGATCAAACGAATGGCTTTTCCTTTTTCATCGCGGATCACATACCCTTTATCAAATACATATGCATACCGGCCGTCTTTTTTCAGGAACCGGTATTCATCTTCCCAGTATAATTTGGATGGGTCATTCATGATATCATTCTGCTTTTTCTGAAATGCAGGATAATCATCGGGGTGTATCCTGTTATGCCAGAAATTCTGTTCAGGGATCGCTTCTTCCATTTCATAACCGAAAAGAACTTTCATCCCTTTACCGGTTCTGGTCACTTCGTTTGTTTCTACGTCCCAATCCCATATTGCATCATTGGTTGCTTTGGCAACAAGGTCGTAATTCTGGTTACTCGATTTTACTGCTTCAACGGCTATCCTGTTTTCCAGAATGATCATCAGTAAATTCTTTGCACGCTCCAAAGTATTTTCTTCTTCCTGCGTTGGCGCTTTTATTCTTTTATAATAAATGCCAAACGTTGCCATTACATTATTGTATGAATCGATGATAGGAAATGCCCAGCATGCTTTAATGCCTTCCTGTTGTGCAGCCGGTTTATACGCTGCCCATAGCGGATCGTTCTCTATGTCTGTAACGATCACTTTTTCTTTCCGGTAAGCAGCTGTGCCGCATGATCCCCTGTTCTCGCCCATCTCAATACCATCAATTTTATTGCGGAAACTTTCCGATAAACCGGGAGCAGACCATGTGTACATCCGGTTTCCTTTCAGCCGGATAACGGAACAGATCATGCCCTTATGTATTCCCTGTATTTCTTTCAGGTAAAAATCGAGTGTGTCTTCCAGTATGCTGTTGGGCCTTGCATTCATTTCAAGCACTTCACGCTCGAGCCTTTCAAGTGTACGAAGGTTTCTTATTTCCGTAACATCTTTGAAATAAACAGAGATGTTCTTTTCAGAAGGATAGGCGCTTACCTCTGCCCATATTCTATACATGGGAAAATATTCACGAAAACGGATCGATTGGTTTTTTTCAAGCAGGGTACGAAAATCCACATGATCCTTCAACAGAACAAGTTCAGGAAATTCTTCCCACAGGTTTTTGCCGATCAGTTGTTTTTCGCTTTTCCGCATTACTTTTTCTGCGGCCTTGTTCCAGAAAAGTATTTTCCAGTTTCTGTCAACAATAAAAAAACCATCGGTGATGCTGTCTAAAACAGTTTCCATCAGCAACCTGCTGTCTTCTTCCAGCTGCGACAGTTGTTTCGATTCTTCCTGTAAAGTCTGTAATTTCTGCTCCTGTTTTTTCTGTTCTGAAATATCGGTTGCTATCACGCTGATCACTTCTTCACCATGTTCATTCTTAACGATCACCGATGAGATCTTTACCGGAAATTTCTGCCCGCTTTTACGGATGCCGAGAATGATGCCTTTGATCGTTCCATGTTCGGCGCGTTGCTGCATCAGTTCATCAAATGACGGGTCGGTGGTGTCAATAATGGTTCGTCTTCCCAGGTTCTGCATTTCGGTTTCGGTATACCCAAACATATCGCAGGCTGTTTTGTTGGCACGCATGATACGGCCATCAGTCCTGGTTAAAATGAGGGCATTGTGTGAGGATTCGAAAAACGACTCGTAGACCGAAGTAATTGCCATGATGTCTCTTCCGGGATATTTGATTTATCGATTTGATTGCACCGGTTTGGTTTCGCAAAAACCTAATATCGGTAAGATTTACAAGACATCCAAGATTTGTTTATGAATGGGTATAATTGATCGCTATTCGTAAATTCTTTCGATTGCATTTTTGAATTTTTCCATTACCACTTTCCGCTTAAGGCTCATCTTGGGTGTCATCTCGCCTGTTTCAATTGTCCATTCGCGTGGCAGGAGTTCAAATTTTTTTATCTGTTCAACATGATTAAAGAACTGGTTAAAACTTTCTACCAGGCCGCGATACAGTTCCAGCACTTTCGGATGATGGATCACATCTTCATTTGTTGTGTAATTGATCTCTTTTTCTTTCATCCATTCCCGCAGTGTAGAAAATGAAGGGACGATGAGTGCACCCACAAATTTTTTCTCTGCACCCACTACCATTACCTGTTCAACAAACGGGCTTTCTTTCAATTTGTTTTCGATGGGTTGCGGCGCTACATATTTGCCGCCGCTTGTTTTAAAGAGTTCTTTTTTCCTGTCGGTGATCTTAAGAAATTTTCCTTCTTCCCAAACACCGATATCGCCTGTATGCAGCCAGCCATCGATCACTGTTTCAGCAGTAAGATCCGGGCGTTTATAATAACCTACCATTACACTTGGCCCCGTTACACAGATCTCGCCATCTTCTTCCAGCTTTACCTTGATGCCATTGATCACGGGGCCAACGGTTCCGAATTTGGTGCCGCCTTTTTCCTGCCTGTTCACGGCTATCACGGGACTGTTCTCTGTTGGCCCATAACCTTCATACACCGGAATTTTCGCGGCATTAAAAATGCGCAAAAGTTTTACCTGGCATGCGGCGCCGCCGGTTACAATAAATTCAACATTGCCACCCAATGCTTCGCGCCATTTGGTGAAGATGATCTTATTGGCGAACGCAAGCTGCATGTTGTACCAGGCGCCGCCGCTTATACGGTTATCATATTTTTCTGCAAGATCAACGGCCCAGAAAAATAATTTTCTTTTGATGCCTTTTTGTTCATTGCCTTTAGACATGATGCGTTCAAACACTTTTTCAAGCAATCTCGGAACCGTTGTAAATCCATGTGGTTGTACTTCGCGGAGATTATCGCCGATGGTTTCCAAACTTTCTGCATAATAGATACTGATGCCGCTAAAGAGATAAATATAGCTGCACATTTTTTCAAAAATATGATTGAGCGGAAGAAAGCTTAACACCCTGCTTTCCGGTGCATCATTGAACGGAAAACTTTCTTTTGATAGCTGAACATTGGTATAGATATTTTTATGGCTCAGCATCACACCCTTTGGCGTTCCGGTTGTTCCCGATGTATAAATAATGGTAGCAACATGTGTGGCGGGGATTATTTTTTTTATCTCATTAATTTCATGCAGGGAATTTTCATCAGCTAATCCCGTTACTTCAGACCAGTGTGCGGCGCCTTCTATTTTATCAAACGTATAAATATGTTTGAGCGATGGAACTTTGTCCAGCAATCCTTTTATTTTTTGCAGCAGCTCGTCATTACTCACAAACATATATTTCACTGCGGCATCATTCAGGATAAATTCGAGTTCAAGCGGATTGGTTGTTGGGTAAACAGGAACCAGGATAGCGCCGAGTTGTTGTACGGCAAGGTCGGTAAAGATCCATTCGGGGCGGTTATTGCTGATGATCGCGATTTTATCGCTGTTTTCAGCGCTCATATCATTTCCACTCACACCCAATGTATGTAAGCCTGCGCTAAAACGGTTCACAATATCCGCTACCTGTTGTGTGCCATATTTTATCCATTCACCATTTTCTTTTGCAGCAAGCATATCTTCTTTTGGAAAATGCTGCAACTGGTGGCTGAGGCAATCGAAGAGTCGTTTGATGATCATAGGGGAGTTGTGAATGGTGAATGGTGAATGGACAATGGTGAATATTTATTGCCTATTCACCATTGACTATTCACCGCCTGTTATTTTTCCTGCTCGTCTTTCATTCTTTTATATTCTTCTTCGGCGAGGTGTTGCCTGTCGCCATTGTATGCATCAAAATACTGGAAGCCGAGGCCAAGGCCCCAACCCAGCATTACCCAAACGGGCCATGGATAGCCGCGATGATGGCCGAGGCCACCTTCGGTGAACCACCAGATACCCCACAAAAAAGCATTGATCACGATATAACTATACAGGTTCTTTTTAAAGCTGGCCCTTTTCTTCGCAATGCGCCAGAGCTTTTCGTCGTTTGTTGGTTCCATAAAAGATTTTAAGACTATCAAATTAGGTAAATATGCACAAATAAAAAAGCTGATGTTTATCGGTATTGCATCAGTTTAAAAAATCAAAACTGCGCCTCTGCGCCTTTGCGTGAAAAAATGTACGCAAAGGCGCGGAGGCGCAGTAATTTGTATCGCCAGCCTTATCTTATTTCCTGATCCCTGCTTAGCGGGTAAAATAATATTGCCCTGTTGGTATCTTAAATACGCGGCTTTCCTGGAAAGTTTTTAACCCTTCTGTTTCTTTTGCATGATTCTTTTGCCATGCTGCATATTCATCTGCTGATAATGATGTGCTCATGAGCCAGTAATTATATGCTTCAAACAAACCCTGGTTTAGTAAATATTGCTGGTGATCGAACAAACGGAAAGGGAACTGTTTTTGTTTTTCCTGCATCCACCCGGTAATAAATTTTGTACGGATGCTGCTGATATCGGCTGCGGTAATATTTGTTTTTACATTACCCGTCATCTTTACCAATACTTCCAGCACATTTTTTTCAAAAGCAGACGTGTTCTTATTATTCATCAGCTGTTGTATCGCACCCGGCGCCAGCAAACTTTTGTATGATGCTGCCAATTGCGTTTTGATCTCTTCTGTTCTTGCCGAATAACTCTCCAGGTTTAAAAACAATTCGCCGTATAATATGGAACGTATCCAGTTATTTTTTCGTGCATAATACATAGTGGCGTTGTAATAATTGCTGCTGTAAGTCGGGTCAACCTCAATTCCTTTTTCCCATTCGGTTATCGCTTCGTCCATATCATTATCCATAGCAGATAATTCTGCGTACTCATTATGGATCACACCGCTGTTTGGGAATTTATGTAAAGCTGTCCTGTACAATTTGCCGCATTCTTTATAAGATGCGATCGCTTTGTATGCGAGGCCAAGTACCTGGAACGACTGTTGATCTGCATCCGGTTTTTCTACCAGTTCTTTTCCCACTTCGATTGCTTTGGAGAAATCGCGTTTGAGATAATTGGCAAAACAGAGATCGCGCAGTATATCAACATTATTGGGTTCCTGCTGTTTGGCACGCTCCAATATCACTACTGCATTGTCGTAATCGCCTTTCTGTACCAATGTGCGTGCAGTTTCCTGGAGAAGTTTTGCGGTTTGCTCCTGTGACTGCACAGTGCTGAAACCTGCAACTATCAAAACAAAAATGAAAAAATATTTCATGTTATCTAATTACTTGTGTGATAATACAACAAAAAATCTGCCACTATCCGGCGTTGTATCAGTTTGAAAATTATGAAAATTATTTCGCCACAGATTCACAGATTAGCACAGATATCAGTGAAATCTGTGAATCTGTGGCGAACTGTTTTTATTTTAATTAAAGTATACAATACTACTATTCATAAATCAGATGCGTTAATAATCCATCGCGCAGCTTGGGTTCGAACCAGGTGCTTTTGGGTGGCATAACATTGCCACTGTCGGCGATATCAAATAACTGTTCGATCGTTACCGGGTATAAACTGAAAGCTACTGCCATTTCACCACTATCCACTCTTTTTTCCAGTTCACGCAGGCCGCGTATGCCGCCAACAAAATCGATCCGTTTATCTGTTCGCTGATCTTTGATGCCAAGCAGCTTATCGAGTACATTATTTTGTAAGATGGTAATATCCAGCACGCCTATCGGGTCGGTTGTATAGGTTCCTTCTTTTGCGGTAAGCTTGTACCAGTTCTTATCCATATACAACCCGAAAGTATGTATGGTTTCCGGGCGGTAGGGTTCTTTGCTGATCAGCTCTATGGTAAATTGTTTGCTTAGCTCCTTGATAAAACTTTTGGGTGTTAACCCATTCAGGTCTTTTACCACGCGGTTATAATCCATTATCTGCAACTGGTTGGATGGAAACAGCGTAGTTAAAAAATAATCCGCGCCTTCTGTTGCCGAAGCGCCCAATGCCTTACGCACTTTAGCCGCAGATGCCGCACGGTGATGCCCATCGGCTATGTAAGTGCATGGAATTTCTTTGTCGAAGAATGAAGTGATCTGTTCTGCTGTATCATCATCATTCACGATCCATACCGTATGTTGTATCCCGTCATCCGCCACAAAATCATACACCGATGATTTCGTCTCTTTCCATTTATTGATGATCGCATCAATTCCATTGTGATTGCGGTATGCTAAAAAAACATTCCCGGTTTGTGCACCGGATGTTTTGATATGATTGATCCTGTCCTGTTCTTTTTCCGGCCGGGTAAATTCATGTTTTTTGATGATATCATTTTCATAATCATCCACACTGCTCACACATACCAGGCCGGTTTGTTCGCGGCCATTCATGATAAGCCGGTAGATATAATAACACTCCTTCGATTCACGGAATAAAATATCACGCTGTATAAATGCTGCGAGATTTTCTTTTGCCTGTTCATACACAGATGCATCATGCGGGTCAATATTTTCAGGAAGGTCTATTTCGCTTTTGGTGATATGCAGAAAAGAACTGTGGTTGCCCTGCGCTTCTGTTTTTGCTTCCGCACCGGTTAATACATCATACGGCCTGCTCGCTACCTGCTTTGCAAGCTGTGGCTGCGGACGAAGCGCCCTGAACGGTTTAATGATTGCCATTGAACAAATATCAGTAATTAATTATAAAAGAAAAGTTATGATGGGATGTCCGTGGTCGATAGTCCATGGTCCATAGCAGGTAATAACTATTGAGACCACTATGGTCTATCGACCATGAACAATGAACTATGGGCCATCAACTATCACGCAATCGCCTTTCCAAAAAAGTTTAATCGTTTTTTCATGTATGCGCTTCTCCTGATCATCCATTGAAATAAAAAGATACCTGTCAGCCCGCAGGTAATTCCTGCCAAAACATCCAATACATAATGATGGCTGTTATATACTGCGGAGAACCAGATCCCTGCCATCACAACACCAAATAATAAATTGGCCATACCCAATTTATTTTTGATCCCGTAAAACAGAACGATCACCGGATACGATGCATGTAACGATGGCATTGCCGCAAATACATTTGAACTTTTACTGTATAAAGAACGGAAAACGCTTATGTTAAAATGATCATCGAAGCGTTGCAGTCCGCCTGTGTTGCCCGGTGTATTTGGTATGAACGCAAATCCATGTTGCTGTACATACCATGGCGGCGCCGCCGGATACAAATAATAGATAACGAATCCGATCAGATTCACCAATAAAAAAGTAAGCGAGAAATGCAGAAAGGCAACCCGGTTCTTAAAAAACAAGTACCCCGCAAACGCAAGCGGAACGGGGATCCAGCACAAATAAAAAATGCCTGTTAATACATCAAGGAAAGTATTGTGGTTAGCGAGCCAGTATTCGTTTGGTGTAAGAACGGTTCCATTGTTTGTGATGCCGAATAATTTTTTTTCCGTATTGTAAAGGCCTTCAATATGAACATTATTGTAATGATAATTCGGGAATGCTTTCATGTAATCGAAGATGATCCAGAAAATAATGAAGATGGAATAACCTGTGATCAGCTTTCTCGTAGTACGTGAAGCGAAATACATTCCTGCAAAAAGCAATGCCAGCCAAACCTGTTCTGTTTTAAAACCTATCAGCAAATAAGAAACCAATAAGTAAGCGCCTACAACAGCAGTTATTGTAAACACATTTCTGAATGTGTAAAACGGATCATTCTTCTGCAAAGAATTTGTATCCATATCAGGGTTTAATTCTTTCTACCACTTCTTTTCCCGTGGCCACATCAATGCCTTTCATCTCCATGTATATTACATTGGGCGACCAGAAAGAGCCGCCATCGATCTTGATAAATACCCTGTTCAGCAACGCCTGCCTCTGGTTAATGTTTGCATACACATGGTATTTATTATCCTTGGGTGAGAGCATCAGCAGAAAAGTATTTTTTTTATACGAAACAAAATGCAGGCGGTATGCTCCGTTCCCTTCCGGCTGCGATTTTATGCCGTATGCAAAAACACGTTGTACATAATTTAATTCTTTACGCATGCCGCCTTCGTTATATCGTATCCAGAAAACATGTACAGGTGATTCTTCATCCGGTTTTCCTTTGCTATCGAGATTCAGTTCACAAACAATGGTGTTTGTGTTACTGGTTCGCTGGAGATAAAATAACTGGTTCGGGTTTCCAACCGGCACAGGAAAAGTATCCTGCGGGTCTACCGGTACAGGCGTAGTTACAACAGGTGAGGTTGCTTTTTTTTGCTGTGCTGCTCCTTTATACGTAATGGCTACACCACTTAACACCAGCATTCCCATTACAACAATTAATTTACCGCTGCTGGAAGAAGTTTGATTGTCGCGTGTATCAAGTGTTTTTTTTGCACCAAGCAATCTTTTGATCGCTGTAACATTATTGAGCACAGCCATGATCGCGATCGGGATCGTAAAAATGGACATCGTTTCAAGCACATGAAAAGAAACACCCGGAATATACCATTTGTGATCGCCACCCAGGTAATGGCCCGTAATACCGCAGGCGATCGCTGCAACGCCAATGGTGATAACCCTTTCGGGCCGTTGCATCAATCCGTCTTTACATTGAATACCCAATCCTTCTGCACGTGCTCTCGTATAACTCACCATCATTGAACCGATCAATGCAATGAATGCAAAAATGGAACTTAAAAAATAATGATGCCCAACCAGGTAATAGCAGATCCCAAAGAACATCACCAGTTCACTGTATCTATCGAGTACTGAATCATACAATGCACCAAAAGTGGAGCTCATGTTTCCGAGGCGTGCAACCTGCCCGTCAAGCATATCAAATAAACCGGCAAATAAGATCAATGCGCCGGCCCATCCAACGTATACAAGGTTTCCGCGGTTGCCTTTTTCTGCGCCTTCAATAAAAATGATCGTGACGCCAACATTCAGCAGGAACCCGATCGTAGTAACAATATTAGGAGTCAACCCCATTTTGATCAGCAGCCTGACAAAAGGATCGATGACAATATATATGCCTTTTTGCAACCGTGTTCTTAGCGAAACTCTTTCCATTAACCGTACATTTCAATTTCAAGGTAACTAAAAATCAAACTTAAATCTCGCACGTATGCCGAGGGTTGCTACGTAAGGATTATTAAGATAGTTGAATCGTTTTACAAGGTCAACACGTATCAGTTTAAATATATTAGAGATACCTACGCTTCCTTCCACATAGGGAACTCTTGAAAGTGAGAATGTTGACGGGCCGCCATCAACAGTGGGGTATTTAATAAGCGATGGATCTAAGTTGGGATTATTCTCATCCCTCACGCCACCCCATAGCATTTTAAGTGACAGGTCTTCGCGCAGTTTTAATTTTTTTAATAACGGAACCCTGTTAAAAAACAAACCGTTGAAGTGATGATCGATATTCAATGCAATAAAATGATCGCTCACAAATTCCTGGAAGTTCATCAGGTTATATGAATTCAACTGGTACGCATAGGTTTGGTTGGCGCGGTGAACCGTCATTAACGGGTAAGGCAGTTTGCCAAAAATATAACCGCCTTCCACAATAAGGTCGGAGTAACCAAGTTGTGAGAGGTACGCCCGTTTCTCTATTCTTGCACTGATGTTCTGGTAATTGTATGAACTGTTGAAGATCCCTTTTACGCCTGCAGTAAAACGTAAGGTCATGATGGGATATTTATTAATGATCGGGATCCGGAAAACTTTACCCTGGTAAAACTGCTCATGCGGCGCCCAGCGCAGTTCTCCGTAGAATTCGCTTGTGATCAGGTCGGGCACATTAACGGTTACGCCATTATCTACTTTTGTATAAATGATAGAACCGGCAGGTTCCTGTTTCCAGTTTTTAAAACCAAAGCTGAATGATAAATGATTTTCCAACTCATGTACATAATCAATTTTAAAATTGCTGTTGTATAACCATTTATCGTTCTTACCTCTTTTAAAAGACAAGAGGAAATTATCTTCAGATACAAACTGCAGTTCCTGCCCGGGAATTTTTGTGTCGTGCTGGTAACCCACTTTTATATAATTAAGCGGGTAAGCATAAATGGATTTATTATTGAGCGAATACGTGGTACTTAAAAAATATTTCCACTTCTCATCTTTAAAACCATATGCGCCATAACCTTCAAAATAGATGCGTTTACTGAGTTTAGGTGTGGTTCTTCCGCCCAAACGAAGTTTAAAACCTTCAATGGGGTTAAAGCTGTAAAAAGCGGCGGCCGGCCCGAGTTCAAAACCGCCAAATGGTGTGTAGCCTGCAAATATGAAAGATGCAATAGCCATGGTTCTTCGGAACGATGGCATCCTTTCGAGGCTGTCAATATTACTGTAAACTTTCGCTTCTGTTTTGGTAAGTGTATCGTGCCTGTTCTGTACCCAGAATGTATCGGGATGTTCGTTTGCTTTATCAACCGTAACTGTGGCAGCGCCCTCGTAAACGCTATCGGGTAGTGGTTTGTTGATCTGGAAATTTTTAAATGATACTTCGCGTTCGCCAAAAAATCCGGTGCCCGAATTTTTTGTTACGCTGGCATCGGCCATTACATTACTCTTGCTGAGATGGTAACGGCTGTCTTCGCTTTTTTCGAAATCAAGATCGATATGCAGTTCGCGAACCCAGTTCAGGTTGGCATTCTTGCTGAGGAACATGTTTATTTTCTGAACAGAATAATTTCCATCCAGTGTGATATACATGTTTCCGCGGAACAAAAGGTCATTGGTATTACGCGGTGTAAAATATAGTTTGATCAGCTTCTGCCCGTTTGCATCCGTGATCGTATCGCGGATATAATACATGTAAAAAGTTGGCGCAAGATCAGCAATGGGGCTTAAGAATTGATAAGTGAATAATGGAATATCATTATCATAAATATCAACATCCATGATCAGCCTTTGCAGGTATTGTTTCACGCCGCCATTATCAATATACTCGCCATAGTTCACCTGCTTTTCACCGGTAATGATCGTTTTTGTTTTCTCCGGTTTCTTACGGAAATATTTTTTCGATAATGTTTCCTGCAGGTAAACAGGCAACAAAGCTTTGCCTTCCACTTTTGTGGTGTCTTTATTCTCGAACAGGAATTTATAATTCTTGAGCAACTTGGAATTGGCAAGTTTATCGGAAGCATTGCTGATCGATACTTCCATTTTTTCATATTGGTCGTACTGCACATAATCGTAATGTTCCGTCCGGTTGATCGGCTTATTATCGATCACCCGTTTGATCAGTTCAACCGCAGGGTTTCCTTTGTTCCGGTAAGGCGCTCTTTTGTTTGTGCTCACCGTTACATTATTGATCGCCTTCGGATCCGTTTCGAGTGTAAAGTTGACCGTTTGTGTAATTCCCGGTGTGATCGTTTTCACGATCGGTTTATATCCTACATAGGTAACAAGTACGGTTGGATTATTTCCCGATGAACGCAGCGTGAATTGCCCGAGGCTGTCGGTAACCGTTCCGCGGCCGCCTTTAAAAACAACGCTTACATATTGTAATGGCTGGTTGCTTACCGCATCGGTAACCACACCCTGCACAACTGTTTGTGCATAGCTTTGCATGAATCCAAACAACAGCATTAATCCTGCCAGCAGTATTCTTCCCTTTTTACTTTTCATTCTTGATTATTTAAACACAAATCTTTTTTGCAGTACATAATTATAAAACACACCAACAATAACCGACACGGTGATCTTAGATACGATATAACTCCATCCACCGTATTTCGTTAAAAAAAATATACCACCCGAAACCAGTACCAGGTTGCCTACCCATACCAGAATATATTTCACAGCCTGAAAATGGATCTTCTTATCATGCGCCAGGAAAACCCACGACCTGTTCATCATAAAATTCACCACACCTCCGCTGATGGTACCGATAATACTCGCCACCAGGTACCAGCAATGAAACACTTCTTTCAACAGGATAGTCATAGTAAAATCTACTACCGTTGCTGTTAAAGATGCCGCCTGTGCTTTTATAAATGTTGCCATGTTTATGATACATATATAATTACCTGTAGCAACAGGTTACTGTAAATGCCTGCCAGTATATCATCTGCCATTACACCCCAACCGCCGGGTAATGCTTCTGTACGGCGGATATACAGTGGTTTTACGATATCGAAAAAACGGAACAGCACCAACCCTGTTACGATCCCTTTGATGGTTACCGGTATAAATAACAAACTCACACACATTCCTGCCACTTCATCTATTACTACACGGCTGCTGTCTTTGCCCCAATCTTTTTCAACAACCGTTGCCGACCATACCCCGATAATGATGATAGCTGCTGTTACAACCAACATCCATTGATCAAACATTCCGTCTTTCTGAACAAGCCACCAGATAATACACGATATAAACGCAGCAATTGTTCCGCCACCTTTTATATACCCGATGCCGAAGCAGGATGTGATCTGTTTATGCATGTTCATTATAATGCTTCCACCAGATCCTGGTAATAATCCAGGCCCAGGTGCGTGATCAGGTCTTCACCCATGATATGTCGCAAAGTATTCTGCAGCTTGATCAGCTGTTTGAATATATCATGCTCCGGGCGAAGCCCCGGAATAGTTTGCGGCGATTTAAAATAAAACGACAACCATTCCTGTATGCCGCTCATGTTTGCACGTTTCGCGAGATCCATGAATAAGGCAAGATCGAGCACGATCGGCGCAGCCAGGATCGAATCACGGCAGAGAAAATTTATTTTGATCTGCATGCTGTAACCCAGCCATCCGAAGATGTCGATATTATCCCAGCTCTCTTTATTATCGCCATGCGGCGGATAATAATTGATCCGTACTTTATGATACAGGTCGCCATATAATTCAGGGTTGATATCCGGGCGAAGGATATCATCCAGCACGCTCAGTTTGGAAACTTCTTTTGTTTTAAAATTATCCGGGTCATCCAGTACCAAACCATCACGGTTGCCTAAAATATTGGTAGAGAACCAACCGCGAACGCCTAATGCACGCGCGCTTAAACCCGGCGCCAGTATGGTTTTCATCAGGGTTTGCCCTGTCTTGAAATCTTTACCGCCGATAGGTGTACCCGTTTCTTTCGCTAACTGCATCAATGCAGGGATATCGCAGGTAAGGTTGGGTGCGCCGTTTG
>Ga0206949_1251_pt2 | contig 15552 bp, 9 predicted proteins | sample Alteio_BWOrgHeat_40_FD_153240 | JGI IMG/M metagenome (GOLD analysis project Ga0206949, IMG submission 153240) | Enriched cells from forest soil in Barre Woods Harvard Forest LTER site, Petersham, Massachusetts, United States -... | ecosystem: Environmental > Terrestrial > Soil > Temperate forest > O...
CTGCTTATGAATTTTACGTAGCTAACGATTATATGAAGGTTGGCCACTATGCGTTTATGTTTAAGCAGGTAGAAGAATAATTCTATAATTTTATTCGCTTTTCCGCTGAAAGCTATAAAATAAATAGCCCAATGCTGGCAATATTAATAAACTACCGATAAGTAATCCCCAGCCAAGGTCATCAATCGTAGTAGCAGGGGCATGGTCGGTTAGTAACGACAGGTTGTGGCCGTTCTTAACCATAATAATATCGGGGAAGTGGCGGTAACCCACTGCTATCAATATCATGGTAACCTGGAAAGCCGCAAGTATCCGGATGATTTTAGTTTTCTTCCGCCTTAACAAATACCACAACAGCACCAGCGAAAGCGATGCCGCTATTATTGCGGTAAAGCTAAGCGGGTTGCCAAACAGCCAGTAGGCAAGGTGAACGTTCTCATGTTCGGCGGCTAAAAATACTAGTCCGCCAAAGCCCACTGCAACTGCATTCATTATTACCGCTTTTTTGGTAAAGCGTTTTACATCAAAATCTTCTTTTGCTTCGCCAATAAGGTAAATAGCCGCTAAAAATCCGCATAAGGCTACGGTAAATAATCCAACCGCTACCGAGAAGAAATTAAGCCAGCTAAAAATGTAAGTATGTAAAAAATCGGATGAGGCAGGGTCGATCTGCCTTGATATAACGCTTCCCGCGGTAATGCCTAAAAATAAGGGGGTTATAAAGCTTGAGTAAACAAAAATGTAATTATACACATCCTGCATTTTATCATCCTTCACCGCGTCATAATTACGGAAAGAAAAAGCGGTGCCGCGGGCGGTAACTCCCATCAGCATAATTAATAATGGGATATGCAGGTAAGTGCATATGTTGCTGTATATCAAAGGGAAACCAACGAACAGGATAACTATTGCTATAATTAACCACATGTGGTTCGCCTCCCAAATTGGGCCTATGGCCTTGTACATGGTACGACGTGTACGCGATTTATTGTTTGTTGAGGTAAAGAGCTCGATAATACCCGCGCCAAAATCGGCGCCGCCTAATAAAAAGTACAGCACAATGGCGAAGAACAGGAAGACAATATCTACATACAGCATAGTAGTTCAATTAACGGTCGTACAATTCAGGAACCATTTTAATTTGCCTGTTTAATAAAAATATCACTGCCAGGCTAAGCGTAAAATATACCAGTGTAAATATGTAAAAGGTATAATGTATACCCGGCATAGGTGTTACGGCCTCGCTGGTGCGCATTATGCCCTGTATTATCCAGGGTTGGCGGCCAACTTCGGTCACTGTCCACCCGGCCTCAACGGCTATAAAACCAAGCGGGGTTGCTATCACAAATAATTTAAGGAAACAATTCTTAACCAGCCATGCCCGTTTTTTCCATAGGGCGAATAAATACAACAAACCTATTGCCAGTAAAAACATACCAATGGCTACCATAAGTTGGAATGCATAATGCGTAACGGGTACATTAGGCTGATCTTTTAGCGGTATTTTATCGAGGCCGGTTACCGGTGTTTTAAAGTCGTCGTATACTAAAAAACTCAGCAAGCCGGGTATCTCTATGCCATAATGCACGGTTTTGGTGGCGGTATCGGGTATGCCGCCTATCAACAAAGGTGAGTAGGGCACCGTATGATAATTTGCTTCCATAGCTGCTGATTTAGCCGGTTGCCGGTGGGCAGCGCCTTTGGCTGATAAATCGCCGCTTAAAGGCTGCAGGATTGCTGCAACGGCAGCAAAAGCGATGGCTATTTTAAATGCTTTGGTATGGAAATTTACATTCCTTTTCAGTACGATCATTAAGGCATGTATGCCGGCTACCGCGAATCCCGTGGCAGCAAAAGCAGCAATGGTCATGTGCAGGGCTTCGGAGAACCAGGCGGCATTAAACATGGCTTTTATGGGGTCGATATTGGTGTATTGACCGTTTACATAATCAAACCCGGCGGGACTGTTCATCCATGAATTTGCTGATACTACCAAAATACCCGACACCACACCACTGATCCCAACTACCACACCCGTAAACCAATGGAACCATTTATTGAAGCGCTCCCAGCCATAAAGGAAGAAACCGAGCGCGATAGCTTCAATAAAAAATGCAACACCCTCTAACGAGAACGGCATGCCAAATATCGGTCCTGCATGTTCCATGAATTTTGGCCAGAGCAACCCCAACTCGAACGAAAGCATGGTGCCCGATACCGCGCCGGTGGCGAAAAATATGGCTACGCCTTTGCTCCAGGCTTTGGTGATATTTTTATAAACCGGTTTCCCGGTTTTTATCCATTTATAATTCGAAACGGCCATAAAAACCGGCATAACCATGCCGATGCAGGAGTAGATAATGTGGAAGCCCAGTGAAAGGGCCATTTGTGAGCGGGCAGCTAAAAAATCATTCATAAATGGGAATTGTATAATGAATGTTACAATAGTGCAAATATATCTATAAGCGTGGTACAGTTTGAGAATTACAAGTATTGTTTATTAAATAGAATGTTTCTAAAATGCAGATTTTCTTGCAGTTAATCAGTTTATTATTCACTGGTTGATTAGTTTATTGGTGAAAGGGCGGCGATACTCTTTAGCGATGGGTTTTAAACCCATCGCTATAATTAAAGACAGTATATATAAGCTATTTTATTTTTAAGTTTGCTATATAACTCATAACAAATGAACACCCCTGAACAAAACTTCGCCGCATTGGGCCTTAGCCTGCCACCAGCACCCAAACCGCTTGGCGTTTACAAACCTTGTTTAATTGATGGTAAATACCTGTACCTGTCCGGTCATGGCACTGTGAAGGACGATGGCAGCTTGATCATCGGCCGTATTGGCGACACTATAAACCCTGAGGACGGTAAACTTGCCGCACGACAAGTAGGTTTGGCTATGCTGGCAACTATAAAAGCTAACATCGGCAGCCTTGATAAGGTAAAGCGTGTAATAAAAGTACTGGGTATGGTGAATTGTACGCCCGATTTTGAAAAGCACCCCTTTATTATCAATGGCTGCAGCGAGCTGTTTGCAAAAGTATGGGGCGAGGACAATGGCATCGGCGTTCGCAGCGCGGTGGGCATGGGTTCATTACCCGATAATATCCCGGTTGAAATTGAGGCGTTATTTGAGTTAGTGTAACCTGTATGAGCGAACAACACTGGTACACTATTAATGATGTCGACAAGCTGGACAGCCCGGCTTTGGTAACTTACCCGCACAGGGTGAAGCAAAATATCGATATGCTGAAATATATGATCGATGATGTTTTTCGTTTGCGCCCGCATGTAAAAACATTTAAGAGCAAGGATGTTGTGCAGTTAATGCTCGATGCGGGTATCAGCAAATTTAAATGCGCTACTATTGCCGAGGCCGAAATGCTGGCCATGTGCGGTGCGCGCGATGTTTTGCTGGCTTATCAGCCCGTAGGGCCAAAATTAGGTCGTTTTATGCGGCTCATCATATCTTATCCTGATACTAAATTTTCGTGTTTGGTTGATGACCAGGATATTGCTGCTGCTATATCAGCATCGGCCATAAAAAACAGCATCAGGGTAAATATTTATATCGACCTGAATGTAGGCATGAACCGCACCGGCATTGCACCGGGCCCCAAGGCATTAATGCTATATATGTTCTGCAATTCCCTGCCGGGGATAAACCAAATTGGCCTGCATGCTTATGATGGGCACATTCACAATCCCGACATTGAAGCACGTACTGCGGAATGTAATGCTGCTTATGAGCCGGTGAGCAAGCTACGGCAAACCATAAAAGATCGCGGCTATCCCGAACCGGTTATTATTGCAGGCGGGTCGCCCACATTCCCCATACATGCAAAAAGAGCGACTATAGAATGCAGCCCCGGTACATTTGTTTATTGGGACAGGGGCTATTTACACTCATTCCCTGAACAGCAATTTTTATCGGCTGCCCTGGTAGTAGCACGGGTAGTTTCATTGCCAACTGCAACTACCATTTGTATTGATTGCGGGCATAAATCTGTAGCGGCAGAAAATGAATTAAGTAAACGCGTATTTTTTCTGAATGCGCCCGATTTAAAAATGATAAGTCAAAGTGAAGAACATTTGGTGGCCGAAGCAGGGGAGGGGCATAGTTTTAAGCCCGGAGATGTATTATATGGCATGCCATGGCACATTTGCCCAACGGTAGCGCTTTATGAACGTGCTGTTACTATTGAGAATAATGTGATCACGGGAGAGTGGAGAAACCTAGCAAGAGACAGGAAAATTAATATTTAATAATCTGTAGAGACGCAATAAAATATCTAAGAATATGTTCACCATCGATGCCCATCTCGACCTTGCCATGAATGCTATGGAATGGAACCGCGACCTGCGGCAATCCGTAACGGCTATAAACGAGCGGGAAAGAGGGTTAACCGATAAACCCGACCGCGGCAACGCCACAGTATCGCTGCCCGAATTGCGCAAAGGCAATATAGGCTTGTTAGTAGCCACACAAATAGCCCGTTATGTGGCGCCCGGTAACCCGCTGCCCGGCTGGCACTCGCCCGAACAGGCATGGGCGCAAACACAGGCGCAACTGGCCTGGTATAAGGCTATGGAAGAGGATGGCGAAATGGTTCAGGTTAATAATTTGATAACCCTCGAAAAACATATCAAACTTTGGCAGGATGGCGCAGCATTCTCAAACAAACCCATCGGTTATATTTTAAGTTTGGAAGGTGCTGATTCTATTATCACTATAAAACATCTGGAAACAGCCTACAACTATGGTTTGCGGTCTGTGGGTCCGGCACATTATGGACCGGGCCGTTACGCACAGGGTACCGATGCAACAGGTTATATGGGAGCTAAAGGGCATGAACTGCTGAAAGAAATGGAACGCCTGAATATTATATTGGATGCCACTCATTTGTGCGATGACAGTTTTTGGGAAGCGCTCGATCATTTTAACGGGCACGTGTGGGCCAGTCACAATAATTGCCGGGCGCTGGTTGATCATAACCGCCAGTTTAGCGATGAGCAGATAAAAGAACTCATAAACCGTGGCGCGGTAATAGGCGGCGCTATGGACGCATGGATGATGGTGCCCAATTGGGTAAGGGGCGAATCGACACCAAGGGACATGAACTGTAATTTAGAGGTACTCATAGACCACATGGATCACATTTGCCAGTTGGCAGGTAACGCGCTACACATCGGCATCGGTTCCGACCTTGATGGCGCTTTTGGTACCGAACAATGCCCCTACGACCTGCAAACCATAGCCGATGAGCAAAAACTTACCTTCTTATTACAAAAAAGAGGGTATAGTCCGTTGGATATTGAAAACATTATGCACGGCAACTGGTTGCGTTTTCTGAGAAACGCCTGGGAATAAAAAATCATTAATAATCGCGTCTCATTATTCAGCATGAACAAAGAACAATCACGCCTAACCGACCCCACCTGGAAAAAGTGGGGTCCATATGTAAGTGACCGTCAATGGGGAACCGTCCGCGAGGATTACAGCGCCAACGGCGATGCCTGGAATTATATCACTCACGACATGGCGCGTAGTAAAGCTTACCGTTGGGGAGAAGAGGGCATCGCCGGCATTTGTGATGATTCGCAATTGCTCTGTTTCGGGGTATCATTATGGAATAAAAAAGACCCAATTTTAAAGGAACGGTATTTTGGCTTGAGTAATCCCGAGGGAAATCACGGTGAAGATGTAAAGGAGCTATATTATTATCTGGATAATACGCCCACGCATTCGTACATGAAAATGCTGTACAAATATCCGCAGCAGGAATACCCGTATGCGTGGCTGGTGAATGAAAATAAGCAACGCACCCGCAACGACCCCGAGTTTGAACTGATAGATACCGGCATACTCAATAATGATGAATACTTTGATGTATATACCGAATATGCTAAAAATGATCAGGACGATATCCTTATCAAAATAACCATTCACAACCGCGGTTTGCACGATTGCGCGCTGAATGTATTGCCTACAATTTGGTTCCGCAACACCTGGGCTTGGGGATATGATAATTACGTGCCCGAACTTACAGCCGATTCGCATGGCGTAATAGAGGTATATCACCGCGAAATGGGGCAAATGTGGCTGAACGGCGAGGGGTCGCCGGAAACATTGTTTTGCGATAATGAAACCAATGCCGCTCGCCTGTATAATTATGATGATGGCAAGTGTTATTTTAAAGACGGCATAAACAACCACATTGTAAACGGCGATAATACGGTTAATCCCAAAAAAACAGGTACAAAAGCGGCTATCAATTATGATATAACCGTAAAAGCAAAAGACAGCTGCACCATACGCTTGCGTTTTTCAAAAAATGCCAGTAATGGTTTCGATGATTTTGATACCATATTCAATACCCGCATAGCCGAAGCTGATGCCTTTTATAAGGATATTCAAAAAGACAACACCAATGCCGATAGCGTAATGGTACAGCGCCAGGCATATGCAGGTATGCTGTGGACAAAGCAATTCTATTACTTCGACGTACATCACTGGTTAACCGGAGATCCTGCCGAACCCCAGCCGCCCACGCAGCGCCTAACCGCCCGCGATAGTAAATGGCAGCATTTTAATGCTAAAGACATTATCTCCATGCCCGATAAATGGGAGTATCCCTGGTTTGCAGCCTGGGATCTCGCTTTTCATAGCCTGGCATTGGCAAATATCGATATGGAATTGGCCAAAAACCAAATGATGTTGCTGGTAAGGGTATGGTATATGCATCCAAATGGTGCTTTACCGGCCTACGAATGGGATTTTGCCGACGCCAATCCGCCTGTACACGCCAAAGTGGCCTGGGAAATTTATAACAAGGATAAAGTAGCAAATAATGGTAAAGGCGATACGTTTTTCCTCGAACGGATATTTCACAAACTCGTGATCAACTTTACCTGGTGGGTAAACCGTAAGGACGCTGCTGGTAATAATATATTCGAAGGGGGATTTTTAGGCCTTGATAATATTGGTGTGTTCGACAGGAATGTAAAACTGCCGAATGGCGAACATTTGGAGCAGGCCGATGGCACAAGCTGGATGGCCATGTACTCGCTGAACCTGCTGCGCATAGCTGCCGAACTGGCTGTGTACAATAAATCATATGCCGATATAGCGTCCAAGTTTTTCGAGCATTTTATATACATAGCGGCGGCTATGGCAAACCTTGGTGAAAATAACGAGGGTTTATGGGACGATGAAGACGGCTTTTTTTATGACCAGTTGCGTTTGCCCGATAACAGCACCCAAAAAATGAAGGTACGCAGCATGGTTGGCCTTATACCGCTTTATGCCTGCGAGGTTTTGGATGATGATGAAATAGCAAATAACCCCATATTCCGTAACCGTATGAAATGGTTTGCCGATAACCGGCCCGACCTGGCCGGCTTGGTATCGCGCTGGAACGAAACACGGAATGGTGGTAAGCACCTCATAAGCTTATTACGTGGTTACCGCATGAAAATGCTGCTAAAATATATGCTTGATGAAAATGAATTCCTGAGCGACTATGGCATACGGTCTGTTTCAAAATACCACCTCGATAATCCTTACGTAGCAAACATTGATGGGATGCAATTCAGCATAAAATACACACCTGCCGAAAGCAATAGCGGTATGTTTGGCGGTAATAGTAACTGGCGCGGGCCGATTTGGTTCCCGGTAAATTATTTGCTGGTAGAAAGCCTGCAACGTTTTTATAAATATTATGGCGATGATTTTAAAGTTGAATGCCCAACCGGCTCAGGTGTATTCATGAACCTGGACGAAGTGGCCCGTGAACTACATCGTCGCATATCAAACATCTTCATGCGCGATGCTAATGGCAAAAGGGCAGTTTTCGGCAACTACGATAAGCTCCAATCCGACCCTGAATTTAAAGACCACCTGCAATTTTATGAATACTTTGATGGCGATACCGGCCGCGGCGTAGGTGCATCACATCAAACCGGCTGGACAGGGTTGATCGTGAATTGCCTGTAGTTATAGAAGCCAGATATTGACTTACGAAGTTTTATAAACTTCGTAAGTCTGTTGTATTGCATTGGTATAAATTAAGTATTTTTATTGCCACTAAAAATATAAACCAGTTACCAATTCATATAAATGACCGCTTGTAGCATAAAACGTATATATATCATATTACTATTTTTGCTAAGCTTAACTATAGCACAGGCCACCGAAATAAAAAGCATAGGTGTGCCTTATGTGCAAAATTATACCAAGGTGATGTACCAGTCGGGCAACCAAAACTGGTCGATAACCAAGGATGAGCATGGTATAATGTACTTTGGTAATTCCGAGGGCCTGCTCACTTTCGATGGTAAATACTGGCAATCATACCGCATGCCCAACGGGCAGATCATCCGCTCCGTAGCTGCTGATGGCAAAGGGAAGGTTTACGCCGGCGGTATGGGCGAGTTTGGCTATTGGACCGATAACAGCAAAGGCGTACTGCAATATCATTCCATAGTAAACCTGGTGCCCCAAAAATACAAGCCGGGTAATGAAGAAGTATGGAAGATATATATCGATCACGACCGGGTTCTGTTTGAATCCTTCGGATCGATCTACATTTATAGAAACGGTAAAATAACAGTAGTTAAGGGAGCCAATCCATATTTATTCCTCTATAAACTCGGTAACCGTTTTTTTGTAGAAGAGGTAAACGGCGGTTTATTCGAGCTTAAGGATAATAAACTAAATTATATTCAAGGCAGCCTTGAAATGGGTAATACCGGCGTATTATCTATGTTGCCATTTAATCATAATTACCTTATAGGTACAGCAAAAAACGGTCTTTTTATATATGATGGTAAACAAATAAAGCCCTGGAATACTCTGGCTAGTGATTTCCTGAAAAACTTTCAGCTTAATAATGGCGCGGTAATACCCGGTAAGTATTTTGCTTATGGCACTATCCTGAACGGGGTTGTAATTATCGATACTGCTGGTAACGTAATACAACACATTAATAAAGAAAGCGGCCTTCAAAACAACACCGTATTAAGCTTATTTACCGATAGCGAACAAAATCTTTGGGTCGGCCTTGATAATGGCATCGATCGTATTGAAACCAATTCGCCATTGTACTTTTACTTTGATAAAGTAGGCAGATTTGGTACAGTATATTCCAGTATCATCTTTAATAAGAAAATTTATCTCGGGACTAATCAAGGCCTTTTTTACAGCGATTGGATACCCGATGCCAACAAACGTCTTGAAAAGCCATTTAACTTTGAGCTTATAAGAGGCACCCAGGGCCAGGTATGGGAACTTTCTATGCAGGACGGTCGCTTATTATGCGGGCATAATTCGGGCATTTTCCAGGTTAATGGTAACGCCATCTCCAATATGTCGCAAACAAGCGGTTGCTGGACGATGAAAAAACTAAATAATAACCAGCTTATTGTAGGCACCTATATAGGTTTGGTAATTTATAAAAAAGATAGTGGTGGCAATTGGATTTTCGACCACAAGATAGATGGCTTTGGCCAGCCGGCCCGTTATGTTGAACAGGATAACAAAGGTGAGATATGGGTTAGCCACGCGTATAAAGGCGTTTTTAAAGTAATATTAAGCGATGACCAGAAGAAAGCCGTAGCAACTTCATACTATGATAAACGTTCGGGTTTACCCGCCTGCGATAATATCAATGTTTTTAAGTTCGAGAACCGAATGGTTTTCTCGTCCGATTCCGGCTTTTATTATTATGACGATATCAGCGACCGGTTCTTCAAATACCAGCAGCTAAATAGCAAGCTGGGTTCATTCGCATCATCAAATAAAATTATAACCGCTATCGATAAAAAATACTGGTTCATTAATCATGGCCGTGTAGCTTTGGCCGATTTTTCTGTCCCCGGTAAAATAAACATTGATTCAAACCGCTTCAATGTGCTTGACAGTCGGATGGTGCAGGATTATGAGAACATAAGCCGTATAAACAGCAGCATTTATTTAATAAGCATTGATGATGGCTTCGTAATATTTAATGATGAAGACGTTACCAAACACAATACTGTTCAACTGCCAATGGTGCTGATAAGGCGCGTTGAAAATATTAACGATAAGATTACCATATTAAGCAATAATGGCAGTAATAATGATGTCGAGATCCCTTTCGCACAAAATAATATACGCCTGTCATACTCATTGCCTTATTACAGCCAGGCAAAAATTAAATACCAGTATTATTTGGATGGTTATTCAAAGGAATGGTCCGACTGGACTATGCAAACACAAAGGGAATTTGCCGGGTTAGGGCAGGGGACTTACCAATTTCGTATAAGGGCGAAAATTAATGATGAAAGTATAACGCCAATAACAACTTTTACTTTTATCATACTACCGCCATGGTATAACAGCAGAATAGCATGGTTCTGTTATTTACTGCTTGTTATTTTAGGGTATTATGTATTCAAACACTTTTACACGCAAAAATTAAAACGGCACCAGCACCATATACATGAGAAGCTGCAAAAAGAAAAAGAGGAATTTCTGAAACAGGAAGCCATTGCCAATGAGCAACAAATAGTAAAGATCAAAAACGAACAGCTACAGGCCGACCTGGCAGGCAAAAGCCGCGAGCTGGCTAACTCGGCCATGAATATTGTTTATAAAAATGAACTACTGCAAAAAATTAGCGAAGAGATAGGTCATTTAAAAGATAGCGCAGGCAAAAAACTGCCCGATGACCAGTTGCGTAAAATACAAAAGGTTATAAATGAAGGCATGACCGATGAGCGCGACTGGAACTTATTTGAAAGCAGTTTTAACGAGGCACATGAAAGCTTCTTTAAAAAATTAAAATCACACCATCCCGATCTGGTACCCAATGATCTGAAGCTTTGTGCCTATTTGCGCATGAACATGAACAGTAAGGAAATGGCATCATTGTTAAACATTTCTTTACGTGGAGTTGAAATAAGACGCTATAGACTGCGTAAAAAGCTGAATTTAGAGCACGATAAGAACCTCGTCGAGTTTCTCATGGAGCTATAATACTACATCATTACCTCTCATAACAGTATTTTTACATCATGTGTTTATTTTACACTATTGTAGTGTAAAAATTAAGGGAAAATTTCATTAAATAATTGATTATCAAATATTTAATATTTGGTAAATATAGATTTGTGAAAGTGCTTTTTTTATAGTGTAATAATGTAGAGGTGCATTATTTGTTATAATTATAATATCTCGCCAACTTCGGATAATCAAAAAACCAATTATTTATTATTAACCTAATTTAAATTACCCACATGAAGAGAAATTTTACAATCTCGGGGTTTATCTTATTGTGTTTATTTTTTGCTAACACTGCATTTGCACAGAATTTTACTGTTAAAGGCAAAATTACTGATGCTACAACCGGCGAAGACGTGGTTGGAGCAAGTGTTGTAATAAAAGGAACAACTAATGGTACCCAAACCGACGCTAACGGTGCATTCTCACTAAGCGTTTCTCCTAATGCAACACTTGCTGTTTCCTACCTGGGTTACATCACACAACAGGTTGTTGTAACTAAAGGTGCTGTGTTAACCATTAAACTGGTATCTTCCTCAGGCGCTTTACAACAGGTTGTTGTAATAGGCTATGGTACACAACGAAAAATCGACAATACAGGTTCGGTATCCGTTGTAAAAGGCGCCGATATTGCTAAACAAGCATCTACCAACACATTAAGTGCGCTGGAAGGTAAGGTTGCTGGGGTTGAAATTATTAACAATGGCCAACCTGGTTCATCGCCAACTATTAATATACGCGGTGTGGGCTCAATTTATGGTAATGTTCAGCCTTTGTTTGTTGTTGATGGAGTTTGGTACGATGATATCAGCTTTCTTAATAATGCTGATATTGAAAATATAAGTATTTTAAAGGATGCATCCAGCACAGCAATATATGGTATAAGGGCAGCGAATGGTGTAGTATTGGTTACTACCAAACATGGTGTAAAAGGGAAACCAACTATCGACTATAATTTTTACTACGGCTGGCAAGCGGTTACCAACCAGGTAAAAATGGCAAACGCTACCGAATATGCTACAGCTATTGATGAGCTAACGGCGCTTAACAATACGCCTACCGATTATAGCCCTCCGCCATATCCTACACCATCAATTTATGGCAATGGAACAAATTGGTATGATCAGATACTGCGTAATGCACCTGTAAGTAATAATCAAATATCGATAAGAGGAGGTACTGATAAGTATACTTACGATTATTCGGCGGGTTACCTCGATCAGAATGGTATTGTTAAAACTAATAATTATCAGCGTTATACATTCCATGCTACTAATGAATACAGGCCTGTAAAAGCTTTAAAATTGGGTTTTACAGCCAATTTGTTATCAAGCAATTCTAAGGACGTAAATGGCAGTATCTTCCATCAAATGTATGCTGCTGCTCCCGTAGTGCCTGTTTTTTATGATAATGGCAAATATGGTGACCCTGCTGATTACAGCGTGGGCAGCGGCGCTAACTTTAACCCTGAAGCAACTATTGATTTTTTTAATCAAAAATCAAAAACAAAACGCTTTACAGGTGCTGTTTATGGTGAATACAATATTCTAAAAGATTTGAAATTTAGGGCAAGCTTTGGTGGCGATTTATCACAAGCTGAAGTAAGGAACTATACGCCAATTTATTTTGCTACAGGTGGTCAGCAAAGTACTACAACATCTTTAGACCTGAACCACGGCGAAACCCGCAATTGGATATGGGAAAATACCTTAACTTATGACAAAACTATTGGCAAAAATAAAATTACCGCTTTAGCGGGTTATAGCTCACAACGTAATTCAAGTGCTTATGCTGATGCATTCGCCGATAGCGTAGCTGACGCCAAAAGTGGTAATCTACATACCTCTTTTCCTGCAGGTACTAAAGTAACTTATACAAAACCAACAGCCGACCAGATACTTACAACTGAAGTTTCTCAGTTTGCACGTATAAACTACTCATATGATGATCGTTACCTTTTAAATGCTTCTATCCGTCATGACGGTGCATCCGAATTTTACCCTCATCCGTACGCATGGCTTCCGGCAGTAGGTGCAGGCTGGGTTGTAACTAACGAGGATTTCATGAAAGGCCAGCACTTTTTTAATAATTTGAAACTGCGCGCCAGCTACGGCCAGGTTGGTAATGCGGTAGTTCCTATTAACCCAACTGTGCAAACAGTAACTAACGATCCGGGGCAATATACCGCTATTTTTGGTTACCCCACTCAAACAACTAATGCCGGTGCAAGCATAAACACTGTTGTGCCACCTACAATTACATGGGAAAAATCAATCGGAACCGATTTTGGTATCGAAGGTTCAATTCTTAATGATAAGTTAGCTTTCGAGGCCGATTATTATAATCGTGAAACCAAAAATGCCATTTTTAGTGTTCCAATTCCAGGCTCAACGGGCGAAAACGGCCCTAACGGTGGTCTGTTAGCTAACCAGGCCGATATCAGGAACAGGGGTTTTGAGTTTTCAGTAACCTGGAAACAACAGGTTAGTTCAAGTGTGTTTTACTCTATCAGCCCTAACCTGGGCATAAATAACAACGTTGTTCTAAATGTAATTTCAGGTAAAAACCCTATTTACTCAGGCGGATCAGGCATTGCAAACGGTGCATTAGCCACCCGTACAGTTGAAGGTGAACCAATTGGAGAATTTTATGGCTATAAAGTTGTAGGTGTTTTCCAAACTGCAAACCAGGTTCTACATTCACCACAAGTAGGGACAGCACAACCCGGTGACTTTATTTACCAGGATACAAATGGCGACGGACAAATAACTTCTACCGACAGGGTTAATTTAGGTAACCCTAATGCTAAATACGGTTACGGTATTAATACTTATTTAAAAGTTAAAAACTTTGATCTGACCCTTGATTTCCAGGGCCGTGCAGATGTTAGTGTATTTAATGCTAACGAGGGTTACCGTTTTGGGAACGAGAATATCACACAGGATTTCTATGACAACCGCTGGCACGGATACGGTACTTCCAATACTTACCCTTCAATGAAAATTGGTTCTACACTTAACAGCGCGCCAAACTCATTCTTTGTTGAAAGCGGTGCTTATTTCAGGATGAGGAATGCACAAATTGGTTACACCATTCCAGCCGAATATACAAGGAGATGGGGAATACAAAGCATCAGGCTTTTCGCCAATGCACAAAATGCTGTCAACATATTCGGTTATAAAGGCTTTAGCCCCGAAATTGGTGGTGGTGTGTTAAACCAGGGTATTGATTCAAACGTATATCCATTATATGCTACTTACAATTTTGGTGTGAACGTTACATTTTAATTCATATTACAATGAAAAATAAAAAACATTTTATTCAAAACGCGGTCGGTTTAAGTTTGATTGCTGCGTTATTCTTGTCGCAGGGCTGTAAAAAGAGCTTTTTGAATGCGACACCTGCCACTACAGTAAAGGCTACACAATTTTGGCAAAGTTCTGCCGATGCAACATCAGCAGTTAATTCAATGTATGCCGATCTGCACAACTGGAACGATGTTGCTTTTGCGCCTATCGCCATTGAAAGCATGGGTTCGGATGATGTTACAAAAGGATCGACGCCTGATGATGCCAGTTTTATGAACGAATATCACTTCTTTACGGTTACCCCGGGAGAAGGACAATTAGATGGCTTCTGGACCGGGATGTATAATAACATCAACTTTGCTAACCAAATAATAACCAATATTCCGGCTATTAATATGGATGCCAGCCTGAAGGCCAGGTATATAGCTGAAGCCACATTTATTCGCGCTTATGACTATTTTAGGTTAGTACGCGCCTTTGGCGATGTTCCTTTGGTTTTACATCCGCCAAAAACTGCTGCGGATTACAACACCCCCCTACCTTGACGAATAACATCAAAATGGCGGTCGAATTCCATACCCAACTCTACTCGTCTCTCATGATAGATAGCGGTACGTAGAGCAGTTTGATCAGTTGTAGTAACTTTAGGCAAAATATTAGGATTTCCTTCCCTTGCACGTGCCCTTACCTGTTCCAACGCTGCTAATGCAGGGCCGGTGTTACCCAACTCGTTATTGGCTTCGGCATTCATTAATAATACTTCGGCGTAACGTAAAACAATCTTATCCTGCTGGCAACCCTGGTTAAAACCCGAAACATAAAGTGCAAACGGCACATATGATTTAAGGTTGTAATATGGATTTGGATCATTAGCATCAATCAAATCACCTTCGGGTGTAGTTTGGCCCGTATAGATAACAGTTCCGGCCAAACGCGGATCGCCGGTTTCAAATTCAGCTATCAAGCTTGAGCTTGGGCAGTTAAAGCCCCAGCCGGTTGCAGGTTCTGTACCCCTTGGCATTTGTACTTGTGAGTATTGCGAATTTGATGCGCCCGGATTGTTCGGTATCAACATACATTGAATTTCGAAGATGGATTCAACATTGTTTTTGTTGGTTGTCCTGAACATTTTCTCATAATCAGGAAATAAAGAATAGATACCTAAGCTGGTTACCTGGTTAGTATAGGTTACCACAT
>Ga0206949_1236_pt2 | contig 15454 bp, 15 predicted proteins | sample Alteio_BWOrgHeat_40_FD_153240 | JGI IMG/M metagenome (GOLD analysis project Ga0206949, IMG submission 153240) | Enriched cells from forest soil in Barre Woods Harvard Forest LTER site, Petersham, Massachusetts, United States -... | ecosystem: Environmental > Terrestrial > Soil > Temperate forest >...
ACAATTGGCAGTCCGAGGCCAAAGCTGTCCTGTTGTAGTGCTTGTTTTAGTTTTTTAAAGCGGTTAAATATAATGGGCAGGTCGGCGGTGCTGATGCCTATGCCGGTATCGATAATATTTACCACGTAATTGTTCCCTTCCTTCACCGCCTCAACCGTAATGGTGCCGTTTTCGCGGTTGTACTTTATGGCATTGTTTACCAGGTTAAAAAATAAATTGAACAGCAGGAATTTGTTAACTTTTGTTAATGTAAGGTCGTCATGAACAGCCATTTCAAACGTAATGTTCTTATCCTGCAAACGGATGGATATCTCGTCATAAACTTCCTGCAATAAGGCGCTCACGGTAATGTTATCCTCTTTTAAAAACTGGTCGTTCTCAATTTGCGAAATGAGGAGTAGCGTTTTAGTAATGCTTTTTAGCCGGTTCAATATACGCTGCATTTCAAGCAGCCTTACCTTCAGTTCATCGGCAACTGTTTCTTCTTCGAACATATTCTCAATTTTCGATTGCAGTATTGATATGGGGGTCATCAATTCATGCGAAGCGTTCGAGATAAATTCGCGTTCTTTTTGAAAGGTGCTTTCAATAGTTTGTATCATCTGGTGGATACTCAGGTCAAGGTGCTGAAAATCCTGGGTTGTGGTTTTCACCTCTTTATAGGAGCCAAAATTCGGAAACTTAGTGCCTACCAGTTTTGTTTTTATGATCAAAGCCAGCGGCCTTAAAATGTAATCAGAATACAGCTGATCGGCCACAATAGTAAGGATGATCATGGCCACCAGCACAATGAATGCAATGCTTTGCAGGGGCCCCGTTCGTTCATTTACCGAATCTAAACTTATACCTATTTCAAGCAGATAGTTTTTTTTATCCGCAGTAAAATTATGGCTTAAAATACGATAGGCAATGGTATCGGCTTCAACTTTACGTACTTCATTCTTTATACCGTCCAGGTTTTCTCCCAAAGTATCTTCTTCAATACTTACATATACGTCCTTTATAGGTGTATAAGCCGCATAGTCGCTTTCGCCGGTTTGGATATATGATCTTATGCCCTGGTGTTTTACTGTTTGCAGTACTTCGTCCCTTTGTTTGCGCAGGCGGGCATCGGTATAATTTACATTTATATTTTTGATCAGCACGGGCAATAGCCAAACAAACAGGGTTACAATAACCAGTTTTGATATGGTATTAAACAGTGTAAGTTTTGTCCTTAGTTTCAATACTTATGTGCTGATCTTTATTTTATAACCAAGCCCGCGCACAGTCTCCAGCCAATCAGGCGACGCATGGACATTCAGTTTTTTTCGTATATTTTTTATATGAGCATCAATATAATTTGAGTCGTAATCATCATTTATTATGCTGCCCCAAATATGTTCGCTTAGCTGGTTGCGGGTTACTGTGCGGTTTTTATGCAGTATAAGATAGGCTATCAGGTCAAATTCCTTTTTGGTGATGCTGGTAATTTCATCGCCATTGTGGATGATCACCCTATCGGTAAGATTAACTAAAAAATCACCCAGCTCAATAATATTATTTTTCAGACCGAATTTTCGCCTGGTAATGGCTTGCATACGGCTTTGCAGCTCAAGTAATGAAAATGGTTTTGCCAGGTAATCATCGGCACCCATGTCCAAGCCCTTTACCCGGTCGCTAATTTCGGCACGTGCGGTTAGTATGATATAGGCAGCCTCTGGATTGCTTTTTTTAGCTTCCTTAAGCAGGTCGAGCCCTTCATAATCAGGCAAACCCAGGTCTATGAGTATAAAATCATACAAATTAACAGCTACTTTTTCCGATGCGGATGTGCCATCAAAGCATACCTCGCAGATGTAGTTATTGTTGGATAAAAATATCTCCAACTCGTGCGCAAGCGCCTTTTCATCTTCAATAATTAAAACATTCATTTAGTAAAAAACATAGTAAAATGTTAAATTATAAAACGATTCGTGATGGTTCAATAATATCCCCTCAACATTTATCGGTATAGAATACTTATAAGCGAACTCAAAGGTATAATGCGGCCGGTTATAAGCTATAGGTAATTTAAAACTGTAGTTCAGCATTTTAAACAAGCTGTTGCTGTGCGCCATTAACTGGTTATCAGGGTTGCTGGCAAATAGATTAGCGGCGTCCATCCGGTAACTGTGATCATCCGCATAACGCTGGACAAAATTCTGCGTGCCTAAAATAGCGCTCACACCGGGATTGAAAGACAAATAATCCTTATCATCAAAAATGCTGAATTTTGATTCGATATATTTTGATGTGTTCAGCGTTACAAAAATATCGCTCTCTTTGCCAAAAAGATAATCAAGTATCACGCCCGATTTTGCAAAGCCCCAATTGTAACTATTATCCCAGTTTATATCATTTGATGAGGCCGACTTAATGATTTGCGCGGCATCCTTATTAAAGAAAAACCGCGTATAACTTGCCGAACCCTTAAAGTTTTTTGAAATGTTGTACAGGTAACCTGCACCCAGGTCTATCTCATCAAAGAAAGGGTTGTAGCCCAAAACCTTTAACCCCGATGCATAAATGAAAAACCCATTTTTAGTATTATAAATAGCGTCTGCCGAAACAAAAGGATAGGTTATAGGCCCGGTGCGGCCAAAAAACTGCACGTCGCTGCCATATGAAACCCCTACCGTTGCTGATTGCTTACGGATAACTGTATCAGTATCGGAACTATTATGTTCAATACCCGTTACGCGCAGAGGTAACTTAGCCGTCGCTTTTAAGGCGGAGCAAGGTATTAAAATAAGCAGTATCAAAATATATTTCATCAATCAACAAATTGTTATTGTTTATCCTCCACCATTTCTCCTGGGTATTTCGGGCGGGCGTTCCAACCCCTCGGGCCTGCGTTGCCTTTTCGGCTTTGGCTTTGTAGTTGCCGAAGCATCAGCGGGCGCAATTTTTTCGGGTTTGGGCTGGCGCTTTGCCTTTCCTATCTCTTTAACCTTTTTATTATCCTGGTCAGATTGCTTTTTTGTATTCTTGTTTGTAGTAGTGGCAGTATCAATTGTAACAATATAAGCCGGCTCGCTTAAGCTATTGTTAAGTACATGTTGATTACCCTTATCTTTTGCTGATAATAAAGCAGGCGTCATGATCAATAACAGGACAATATACGCAAACCACTTTATCATTTAGGAGGAGAGAAACTTAAAATTTGTTAAAAATATCAATTATAGTTTAACCATAAAGGGAGACACGGTTAATTCTTTATTTATTACAGCCTTTATTTCATCAATAAAAACCAATGAACTTGTGCTGCTATAAAAAACCATAATGTGCATGTTTATAATTGCGTGCGCGAATTGCCTTATGGCCGCCGCATTTTCATCCCCTTAAGTTATTGTATTTAAACCACAGATTATATAACAAGTTAAAATTATATTAAGCTGTTATATGAACACCTTTTGAAGTGTACACGCGGTTATGATCATCAATAATTACACAGGCTATTTGATTTAATTTGTTTATTAAATAAATACCTGCGTTAATACCAATGGTTATCAGGGGGTTTGCCATTGCGTCAGATAATTCGGCACTGGGGCTAAGTACGCTTACACTTGTTATTTCGCTAACCGGGAAGCCTTTTTTAAGATTTACAATATTGAAATATTGCTTTTTGCTTACTATGGGGTGTTTTTCCGTATTTACCGATGATGCTATGCTCATATTGCTGATATCCATATCAGCATAAGGCTGAAAAGCCTGGTCGGGATCGGCAGTTGCAACTGTCCAGGGCTCGTTGTTGGGCTGTGCACCCCATGCTAACAGGTCGCCGCCGGCATTAATAACACCACTGCTCACGCCTTCTGTTTGCAAAATATATTTGGCCCTATCGGCAGCATAACCTTTACTGTTTGCTGCAAAGCCAATACGCATTCCTTTTTCTTTCAAAAAAACGGTCATGGCCTTTGTATCCAATATTACTTTCTGGTAATTGCTGCAGGTGGTTAAAACTTGTGTATCGGCATTAGTTGCATTTAAAATATCGGCCGAGAAATAGGTAATATCAAATGCGCCATGAGTAAGTTGCGATATTTGCAACGAGCGGTCTATCAGCCTGAATATTTCGGCATCAACCTTTACAGGCTTTATACCTGCATTGCGGTTTATTTCGTTTACTTTACTGCCATCGCTAAAGGTGCTCAACAGTTTTTCAACGCGGTTTATTTCATTTATAGCGGCGGTTATGCGTTCTTCGGCCCACAAAGCATCATCAGCCACCACACTTATCTCAAACTGATTGCCCATTAGCCAAATTGCACGCCTGAATATATCCAGGTTACTTCTTAAGGTTTTTACTGCCAGCATCACTAAAAATTTAATTACGTAACTAAACCAACAATTATCAGCACTGAATTTGCATTCTGTAACTATTGCACAAAAGGCAATAACATAACAGTGCTAATATTATATACTAAAGTAGCCGGGCTTTATGAAATTGAGATGAAAAGGGCGTACAGATGTGAAAATGTGCAGGCGTGAAACCGAAATGATACAATTATGACAATCAGCTGTGGATGTGCAAATGTGCGGATATGCAAATGTGCAGATGGGGGAAGGATGTTAAAATGTTAATGATGTTATAATATAAATAACCAACCATACATTCTTTTCATTTGCACATACGCACATTTACATATCTGCACATCTAAAAATTATGCTACGGTACCTTCTTTCAGTTTTTCGGCGTTTTCAGCAAATTGGAGGGCTTCCATTATTTCGAGTATGTCGCCGTTCATTACGCCGGGCAGGTTATAAATGGTTAAGCCTATGCGATGCTCGGTTAAACGGCCCTGCGGATAGTTATAGGTACGCACTTTAGCCGAACGGTCGCCTGTAGAAACCATGGTTTTGCGTTTTTTGGATGTTTCTTCCAAATGCATCTGTAGCTCCATTTCGTACACCCTTGAACGCAATACCTGTAAGGCTTTATCGTAGTTTTTTAATTGCGATTTCTGGTCCTGGCACTGCGCAACAATACCGGTAGGTATGTGTGTTAAACGCACCGCCGAATAGGTAGTATTTACCGATTGCCCGCCCGGGCCCGAAGCGCAGAATAAATCTTTACGGATGTCGCTTACCTGCAGGTCGATGTCGAATTCATCAACTTCGGGCAACACCACTACTGTAGCTGCCGATGTGTGTACACGCCCCTGTGTTTCGGTATCGGGCACACGTTGTACACGGTGCACACCCGATTCATATTTTAAAGTGCCGTAGGCATCTTCAGCTATTACATTAAATACAATTTCCTTGTAACCGCCCGATGTACCTTCGGTATAGTCAACCAGTTCGGTACGCCAGCCGCGTTTTTCGCAAAAGCGCATGTACATGCGGTAAAGATCGCCGGCAAACAGCGCAGCTTCGTCGCCACCTGTACCGCCACGTATCTCAACTATGGCGTTCTTTGAGTCTTCAGGGTCTTTCGGTATCAGCATCAGGCGAATTACTTCCTCCATCTCATCGCGTTTCACCAGCAATTCGTCCAGCTCACCTTTAGCCATTTCGCGGAACTCTTCGTCCTTTTCGGTGGCTAAAATTTCTTTATTACTATCAATATTGCTAACAATGTTGCGGTAGATGTTATACTCGTCAACAATTTTAGCCAGGTCTTTATATTCCTTATTTAATTGGGCAAAGCGCTTCATATCAGCCATCGCATCGGGGCTGCTCAATTCGGCTTCAACGTTTTTCCAGCGTTGAAATATCGCTTCTAATTTCTCTAACATATGGTTATTCGCCTTTTACTAAAAAGCCCACAAAAATACGATTTTTTAGGCAGATTTTACTTCACCCGATTGTAAATAGATGGAGGATGATGTGCAAATGGGAAGATATGCAGATGTGCGGATAAAAAAATCATTTGCACATCTGCATATTTGCACATCCGCACTTCAAACAAAGTATTCCAGCTTCAATTCTTCCCCGTCAAACACGGCATAGGAATTATAATGAACCCATTCGCCTAAATTAACGTAACGGCTTTTATCGTTAAGCTGAATATCCATCGGGAAATGGCGGTGACCGAAAACCATATAATCATAATGGGTAGTTTGCAATACTTCGCGGCAATAAACTACCAGCCACTCCTGCTCGCCGGGTTTACCGCCTTCTTTTTTTGAATTGGCAATACGGCTATTACGCGACCAGTAATTGGCTATACCTATCCCCAAATTAGGGTGTATACGCGCGAACAGCCACTGGCACAATTTACTGCGGAATATCTTTTTTAATATCTTGTACATGCCATCGCCGGGGCCAAGGCCATCGCCATGGTGCAAAAAGAACTTCTTGCCGCCGCGTTCTATCACCAATTCATTGCTTACAATGGTAGCGCTAAGCTCCTTTTCAAAGTAATCGAACATCCACATATCGTGGTTGCCTTTAAAAAAGTAAAGTTTTATACCGGCATCGCTTAATTCGGCCAGCTTGCCTAACAAGCGGATGTAGCCACGGGGCACAACTGTTTTATATTCGAACCAAAAATCAAACAGGTCGCCCATTATAAACACTTCGGTGGCATCAGCTTTTATTATATCCAGCCAGCGCACAAGCCTGTTTTCCCGTTCGCGGCTGGTAGCATAGCTGCCTGCGCCTAAATGAATATCTGAAGCGAAATAAAGTTTATGAGGGTTCGACATTTAAGTAAAAGTACGTTTCCTGGCTTGAAAGGGAAAATAGAAATATTGCAACTATTTTTACATTCCACCCGCGCCTATATAATTAAGGATAAGAAGAACCATAACAGTAATAAAGAGTGGCCTGATTATACTTTTGGGATAATAGTCATCGTCCGGGAAGTATTTTTTAAAGAAATACCTTGTTAAAATTGTGGCCGCGATAATATTTATTGCTATACCAATAGCATATATTTTCAAGAATTTCATCTGGGTATCAAGATCAATATTCTTAACATTGATCTTGGTCATATCCAAATGATAAAATTCAAATAGCTTATATATCGTGATGTTTATGGCGATGTGAACAAATAACGCAAATGCCATTACGCCATATATTGCTTTTTTATAGCCGGCATTATATAAATTTATCGCCAGCAAAATCCCGCCAATAAGTGGCGATGGCATTGAAAACCACCATATTGCCCGCCTCGAATATATCTCTACCGCCCCTTCACTATCCTGCTCTTCTACCTCGTTATTTTCGTCAAATTCCATGGGCGCAAATATAATACTAAATCCAATGTTCAACACGTGTAAAATGCGGCTTTAAACAGCGCTTATTCAAACCTGGTGAACACAAAAAAGGCCCTTCAAACTTGAAGGGCCTCCTGTTATTTAATTATGCCTGTTAATGATCGTGGTGATGATCCTTATCGTGCTGGTCTTTGTTATGGTCGTTCTTGGCACGCTGATCTAAATGATGCGCCCTTTGATCTAAATGTTGATCCCTCTGGTTCAGTTGCCTGGCCCTTTGGTTTAGATGTTGGTTACGCGCATCTAACTGGCGTGCTCTTTCATCCTGTGCTGCACCTCTCCAGTGGTTCCTGTACCTGGCATCGCGGCTGTTGCGAATAATAGACTGATCGCGGCGGCCCCTGTAGCCCATATATCTTGTACGGTAAACCGAATTACGCAGCCATGGGTCACGATCGTTAATTACAACTTTATAACCATGATACAAATCGTAATTACGGAACCTATATGGCAGGTATGGCCTGTGGACCCACACATTGTTCTCGAAATAAATGTACTGGTGCGCGCTAACATCATAATACCCATCAATATCGGGTATATAATAATAGGCTGCACGGTCGTAACCAACAGGGCCCCAATCCGGTTGGCTACCAATGTTTACACCAACACTAAAATGTATTTGCGCGTTGGCATTTTTAAATGTTAAACAGCTAACTAATATAACTGCTGTAAAAATTAACTTTTTCATAATTGTATGTTTGTTTGGTTGTATGACAATGTTAAACATAAAAAGTTTAGTTTATTTATTATTATAGTATTAACGGGGTATTAAATCCATATTTTTTAGGTACAAATTATAATTTTATATTATAAGTTTATCTTTCTGAAGTTATGCTACGTCTATATTATTCTTAAAAAAGACAACAATGTTTATTTTTTATTCTTTATGCCAAAACCATACTATTTGCGTTTTAAACCAAACCATAATTGTTACTGCCTGTATATTATAAACCATGAAACTAAAGTTCTTTGTGTTTCTTATTGTATATATGTTTGCTTTGAATGTTGCACAAGCCCAGGATAACTGGGAATTGCGCCGTAATGAAAATGGCATAACCATATATTCGCAAAGGCATGATAAGATAGTACAACTTCGCTTACTTACCGAGTTTAATGCCACGCCTGCCAACCTTGAAGCGCAATTGCAAAACATTAATAATTATGTGAACTGGGTTTACGGCAACAAGCGATCGGGCATAATAAAAAAGATAAACGATAATGACATTATTTACTTTACCGAGGCGCACCTGCCCTGGCCCATACAGGACCGCGACCTGGTAATTGAACTGAATATAAAACCCGCAACAGGTAGCGAGCCGTTAACTATAACAGCCAAAAGCATTGATGGTATTTTGCCGCCCAAGAAACACTTTATCCGTGTACCTTATTCGCTGGCTACATGGCGCATATTCCCTATGCCGGGCAATAAAATTAAGATAGATTACACCTTCAGCCTCGACCCCGGTGGCAGTATACCCGGCTGGCTGGTAAACCTGACCATTGCCAAAGGACCTTACGAATCATTTTTAAAACTAGGTGATATATTGAAGGCGGGGAAATAGAAAATTATCGCAAAAAAAGAGGCCCGGGATATATCTCTGCATGAGAATATTCCGGGCCTTTCAATTATTTATTTACTAATGATTATCTGCCGTTCCAGTGGTTACGATATTTTGCATCGTGGCTGTCGCGTATAACAACCTGGTCGCGCCTGCCCCTGAAGCCTGCATATTTAACTCTGTAAACACGGTCGTTTAACCATGGTTTTGGTTCGTTTAAAACCACTTTATAACCATGGTAAAGATCAAAGTTAGCATAACGCGGAGGCAAAGCATCGGTATGTACCCATGCACCGCGGTCAAAGTAAATATACCTGTGGCTAGCTACATTGTAGTATACGCCAATATCGGGCAAATAATAAAATTCGGCATGGTCATACCCAACAGGGCCCCAGGCTGGTTGGTTGCTAATGTTTAAACCCAGGCTGATGTGTATTTGAGCATCGGCAAATTTGAAAGTAAAGCAGCTAAATAAAATTGCTGCTGTGAAAACTAATTTTTTCATTTTGTGATTTTGTTTTGTTTTGATTTATGACAAATAAACTGAAAAAAGGTTTATCTTTTTAAAAAAAATAATTCCCTATATTAGGTAAATTGGTTCTATAATTATACATAAATAAACATAAAAATGCCGCCTTACACCTGGTTACAGCTGTTATTCTTCGTTACCGAGTTATCGTTATTACTTTTCAGGCGATCCAAACAATCGACGGCAAAAAACAAGCGCGACAGGCGTTCATTGTTGATATTGTGGATTGTAATTGCGGGTTGCTTATGCCTGGGGCCGTGGGCCGCCGCTTACAGTATATGGGCCTTTAACGGCTCAGTAATTGGTATAATTATATATATAGTTGGCTTTATAATACGATGGACAGCCGTTTACCAATTAGGGAAAATGTTTACAGTTGATGTGGCTATAGCGAACGAACACATCTTAAAAACAAACGGCTTATATAAAGTAGTTCGGCACCCCAGCTACCTTGGGTTGATATTGATAATAGCCGGGCTCGGGTTATGCCTTAATAGCTGGTTAAGCTTTATTATAATGTTTGTGCCAACATTTATAGCGATTAGCTACCGAATAGCGGTTGAAGAAAATGCGCTTATTGAAGAATTCGGCGATCAGTATATAAATTACAAGGCCAAAGTTAAAAAGCTGCTACCGGGAATATACTAAGCCGCTTATTGGCTATCGCTGTCATCATCCTTTGCCTTTTGAACCGCAACCGCGGCAATGGGCTTTCCTATTATCTTATAATTACCTGTACCCTGTAATATGGCGGTAAGCTGGTTTTTATCCTGCATGGTTTTAACGGCCTGGGCCAGCTCGGTATCATATTTAAAGTTGGTTTCATAACGCCCGCGGTTAAAATAATAACGCGAGGCTATTTCATTTTCAAGCACTTGTTTTATCTCGTCCTTATGCAGCTGCAGGTCGTTCTTTTTGGTGGCCAGCAGCTTGGCTTTTAAATTATCGTATTCTGTTTGGATCTCGCTGAACTGTTTTTCCTTGGTTGCTTCCGTTTTCAGATCGCCCAATAATTTCTCCGAAGCCGAATTATAGCTATAGCTTTTATCCGAAAGGAATTTTACAAAATCGTCATAATCAGCATCCGACATGCTGAAAGTACGCGCATCACCAATTTTAGCGTGCTTGTCGCGGTAATAAGTTGCATAATCAAATACCAGCAGCTTGCTTAACAAACTTTGGGTAATGCTGGCAAAATGCTCCTGTGCAACCGGGACATCGGGGTAAATACCGCTGCCATCATAAACAGAGCGGCCGTCTTTGGTTTTAAATTCGTGTATCAGCGAGTCTGCTACCCGCACCACGCTGCCATCGTCCTTGCGGTGGGTGTAATCAATAGCCTGTATGCACCTGCCCGATGGCACGTAATACTTGGCAATGGTTATTTTAACCAAACTGTTATACGGCAGTGAGAATGTTTGCTGTACCAACCCTTTTCCATAACTGCGCTGGCCAATAATTACGGCACGGTCAAGATCCTGTAATGAGCCGGCTACAATTTCAGATGCCGACGCCGAATGGCTGTTTACCAAAACCACTAAAGGTAGATTTGGTTCCAAAGGTTCGTTAACAGTGGTGTAGGTAACATCTTTCTCTTTTACTTTTCCCCGTTGCGATACTATCTGGGTGCCTTTAGGCACAAAAAGATTCACAATTTTCACGGCCTCCTGTAATATGCCGCCGCCGTTTGAACGCAGGTCGAGTATAATGCCGTTAGGGTTATTCTTTTTGAGCGCAACTAATGCGTTGGTAACTTCATCGCCCGAATTTTCAAGGAACCTGTCCAGTTTAATATACCCCATGTTACCGGCAACCATGCCGTAATAAGAAACATTGGGCTGTTTTATTTCATCACGAATAAGGTCTTTTTCAGTTGCCGCATCGTTACCACGTTTTATCAGTAATTTAATTACAGCACCCTTCGAGCCTTTCAATAACTGGCTAACCTCATCGCTGTTTTTACTATTCAGGTCGATGCCGTTTATTTTAACTATCTGGTCGCCGGGGCGCACATCCGATTTCGCTGCAGGAAACCCTTCGAACACATCCGACACATATACATTACCATTCCGCGAAAATATACCCGCGCCTATACCACCGTATTGGGTACTAACGTAATGCAATTTATAATCCTCAATTTCCGATTCGGGCACAAACTCAGTGTACGGATCAAGCCCGTCGAGCATGGCATCAACTCCTGTTTTTAACATTTTAGCGGAGTTGATATCATCAACATAGTTAATGTTGACCTCTTTATATAATGATGCAAAAACGTCGAGATTTTTTGACACCTGGAACAGGTCATCATCAAAACTAAATATAGCCAGGGCCAGTACAACTATACCGGCAGAGAGCAATAACTTTTTATAATTTCTTTTCATTTTATATATGAAATGTGCGATATGAAGCTCGGGATAACAGTATCCTCAAAGCTCATAGCTATCCAATAATGTATTATTACGATAAATTATAAAAATAAGTATTAAATGTGATAATATAAATATACAGGGGTGTATATTAAAATGTTACCGGACGCGAAATTATGGCTCACCTAATTACTCAAATCTATCTTATAGCCTGTTGTTGTCAATATTCACCAAAGCCTTTTTTAGGGTGAATACTACATATTCGCGGTTGCGATTTACCAGTTGCATCAGGTTGCTGATCAGCCCCTCTTCCTGCCCTTCGGTATACTGCAATTGCTCATCGGTAAGGTTATTGTATTTACGTTGGATCTTGATCTTTACCCTTTGCCAGTCTTTGTTTGATATGCTTATTTCTGCCATGTTATAAAAAACTTTCAGCAAAAATATAAAAAAATACACCGCAAAGGGCAATTTTTTGGCACGACTATGGTTAAACCTTTAATTAACAATTTGGTCAAACAAATTAAAATCAAACACATCAAACCATGAAAAAGTATCTCTTATGTTTAGCAATGCTTGTGGCGGTAAGTATTACCGCCAGGGCCCAATTGAGCCTTGGTATAAAAGGAGGCGTAAATTTATCTAATATTAATACTGATAATCTGAGTTCATCAAACCGTACCGGCTACCAGGCGGGCGTTTTTGCACGTATAGGTGGTGGACTTTATTTACAGCCTGAAATGTATGTGAGCGGAACCGGTGGCGATTTCCATGCAAATGATAATTCTGTTAGCGGCCACGTTAGCTTTACTAATTTAAATGTCCCATTGTTATTAGGAAAAAGATTTGGAACCAGCGGTACAAATTTCAGGATAATGGCCGGCCCGGTTTATACCGGGGTATTAAGTCATAGTTTGTCGCAAAGCATCAGCGATGCTTATAACGATTTCGGCAAATATAAAAGCGGCACTTTAGGTTACCAGGCAGGTGTAGGTGTAGATATTTTAGGACTAACCGCCGACCTGCGTTATGAAGGCGGCTTAACAAAAATAAATGAAAACTACGGCCAGCGCGCTAATATTTTCTCGCTGAGTGTTGGGTTTAAGATACTTTAGCCCCCCAGCCCCCTGAAGGGGGAGTTTTTGAATAATAAAAAAGGCTTCGGTAGTACCGGGGCCTTTTTTGTTAATATCGAACACCGAATATCGAATGTCGAATAATGAAGTTTCCAACTTCGGCGTTCAAAATTCGATATTCATTATTCGATATTATTAAGTGATTTATTCCCGTTCAGAAAAGGTATGAAATAAGTAAAGCCCCTGATGGGCAGGGGCCTTTACTAACCAATTATAAACCTAAATTATGAGAAGAGCTGTAGGAGAAGGGGTCGAACCTTCACGAAGTGGTTATTCTTATTGCTAAGAGTTTCCCAGGATCTTCGCCACCGCGACAAGGAGGTGTGTCTGCCAAAAATTTCACCACCCAACATTATGTTTTATTTTTAAAGAACGGTTAGCAATTGGTCATTTGCTTATTACAAATCTAACAGACCTATCAATTTCTTACAAATATTTCAACAAAATAATTTTATTTTTATTTTTATTTTAATTAATGTTGTATATTAGTGTAGAATTTAAAATTTATGACACATAGAAAAGCCCAAAATTTAGAAATTGATAATCTTGATATACAGATTTTATCGATTTTAATGAAAAATGCGACCACTCCGTACACGGAAATCGCCAAAGAATTGATCGTTTCGGGCGGAACTATCCATGTGCGTATGAAAAAGTTGGAGGAGATGGGTGTTATCAAAGGCGCCACTTTGGAAGTCGATCCGCAGAAATTAGGTTACGATATAACCGCCTTTTTGGGCATATACCTTGAAAAGGGATCTCAGTACAACGAGGCTGTAAAACAGCTGAAGGATGTAAAGGAAATTGTTGAACTGCACTATACCACAGGTAGTTGGAGCATTTTCGCCAAAATTGTATGCCACGATACCACGCACCTGCGCGAGATATTGAACGAGCAGATACAAGGCATTACCGGCGTACAACGCACCGAAACCTTTATCTCACTGGAAGAAAGCATTAAGAGGCAGATAACGTTGGAATAGAAGTTTATTTGCTTTTTTTAAGATATAAATGCCATGCTGATAGCGTGGCATTTTTTTTCATTTAAACATATTTTTCAAAGCCGCCAACTTCACCTGCAGATCCCCTTCAGGCTCAGCTTCAGCTTTTTTATTACTAAATGTTTTTTGCTGCACTGGTTTTGGCGCAGGCTTATTATAAGCTGGCTTACTTACCGGTTCACGTTTTTCATTTTCCTTCATAGTTAACGATATGCGCTTGCGGTTCACATCCACCTCGGTAACTGTTACCTCAACTTTTTGCGCAACCTTTAACACCTCGTTCGGGTCTTTTATAAAACGGTTGGTTATCTGGCTTAGGTGTACCAGCCCATCCTGGTGAACACCAATATCCACAAAAGCGCCGAATGCTGTAATATTAGTTACAATGCCGGGCAGTTTCATGCCGGGCTTCAGATCGTTAATGGAATTTACACCATCAGTAAAACTGAAAGTTTCAAATTGCTCGCGAGGGTCGCGGCCGGGTTTGGCAAGTTCAGCCATAATATCATTAAGTGTTGGCAGGCCCACAGTTTCCGAAGTATATTTTTGCAGCGGGATGCTTTTGCGCAGTTTGTCATCACTCATCAAATCTTTTACGGTACAGCCCGCATCCTTAGCCATTTGCTTTACCAGATCGTAACGCTCGGGGTGAACGGCGCTTGTATCCAGCGGGTTCTCGGCATGATGGATGCGTAAGAAACCTGCTGCCTGTTCAAAAGCCTTATCGCCCAGCCTGGGAACTTTTTTCAATTGCTCCCGCTGTTTAAAAGCTCCATTTACATCGCGGTACTCCACAATATTTTGCGCCAACTGCGGGCCAAGGCCCGATACATAAGCCAGTATTTGTTTTGATGCCGTGTTCAGCTCTACTCCTACCGCGTTCACACAGTTGATAACTGTATCATCTAACGAAGTCTGCAGTTTATTCTGATCCACATCATGCTGGTACTGCCCTACGCCTATTGATTTCGGATCTATCTTTACCAACTCGGCCAACGGATCCATCAGCCTGCGACCAATGGAAACCGCGCCCCTAACGGTAATATCCTTATCAGGGAATTCCTCCCGTGCCACTTCGGATGCAGAATAGATAGAAGCGCCGCTTTCATTTACCATAACAATAACAGCACCCGGCAGGTTAAGATTACGGATGAATACCTCCGTTTCGCGACCGGCGGTTCCGTTGCCTATAGCTATGGCTTCAATTTTATGCTTTTCGAACAGGTACCTGGTGGTTTTTTCAGCCTGTATGGCCTGCCCTGCCCCGGTATGCGGATAGATGGCGGTGTCTTCCAGCAGTTTGCCCTGCTCATCCAAGCAAGCCACCTTGCAGCCTGTACGGAAGCCGGGGTCGATAGCCATTACGCGTTTTTGTCCAAGCGGCGCACCCAATAACAGCTGTCGTGCATTCTCAGCAAACACACGGATAGCTTCTTCATCGGCTTTCTTTTTAGTAAGCAGGCGCACTTCGGTTTCCATCGATGGTTTAAGCAGGCGCTTATAGCCATCAACAATAGCCAGTTGCACCTGTGCTGATGAAGCATTGTTACCCTTCACAAACATATTTTCCAAAGCGGCAACAGCTTCTTCTTCCTGCGGTTTTATATCCAACCAAAGTA
>Ga0206949_1242_pt3 | contig 15435 bp, 10 predicted proteins | sample Alteio_BWOrgHeat_40_FD_153240 | JGI IMG/M metagenome (GOLD analysis project Ga0206949, IMG submission 153240) | Enriched cells from forest soil in Barre Woods Harvard Forest LTER site, Petersham, Massachusetts, United States -... | ecosystem: Environmental > Terrestrial > Soil > Temperate forest >...
GATCAGGTCTTCCAGTGCGGCAGATATACCGTCAGCTGTCGCGGCGGCGTCACCAACCACTTTTATGTCCTTAAAATTTTGGGCGCTTAAAGCGTTTTGGATCAGCGCAACGTCGTTGCCGCTTGATATTTTTGGCCAGCCACTATTCGTGGGATAATCCCCGATGGCAAATATCAGTGCATGTTTGTTTTGTGCAAACGCCGGGCCGGCAATTACGGCAAAAAACATCAGCATGTACATTGTTCTAAAGCGCATATTAACAGGAGTTAAAATATGGTGTAATGCTTGTTATCCAGTGTATAAAAATAATAAAGGTGGGCTTGTAAAACAAACAAATACAGTGGTTTAGGTATATTTATTGGCAGATATTAAGGTAGCCGTTAGTAGTTTGCAAAAATAATTGGAGCTTATTTTTATTTTTAAGTAAATTAGACTATCCTTATTTGCATTTCGTCATGAAGATTACCGGGCCAAAGGTTAAAAATACCATCACTTACCGGTATTTATTTAAGCGGGATAACCTGCTGGCTACAATTTTAGTTTTTCTACTAATAGGGATATTCGCAAAGATAGAACGGACACTCAGTATTTTCGATCCGCAGGAAATCTCAACAAAGGATTTTAATTTCACCGATCTTGCTTATAAGCTGTTGGATGCACCAGCCAATATGCCACAGGTGGATACCGGGATAGTTATTGTTAATGTAGGCGATGGGCAACGGTCGGTAATAGCCGCCATGATAAACAAAATAGCCGTAGCCCGGCCGAAGGTTATTGGGGTCGACGTGATATTTGGCGGTGCTAAGGATAGTGTTACAGATAATGAACTCAAAAATATTTCGCGCGGCTATCCAAATGTGGTCATGTCTTACATGCTCGATAGCGCTAACAATCCACAGGGTTATTTTTATAATGATGCCCGGGCTAAGGGGTATGTTAACTTCACCGCTGAAAATCAGAATGTGATCCGGGAGTTTGAGCCGTTCATTACGGAAGGAGGTAAAACATACAGCTCGTTTGCCGCTGCCATTGTTCAAAAAGCGGCACCCGGCGCATACGATACGCTCAAAACGGCGCATCCCGGCAGGCAGGTGATCAATTATAGACATAAGGAAAATAACTTTATCGTACTTGATAGTACAGATGTGCTGCATAACGACACGCTTGCATCGGCCCTGAAAAATAAAATAGTATTGCTGGGATATATTTCAAAGGATGCCGCTGATTGTAACGACCGCCACTTTACCCCCATGAATAGTAAAATAGCCGGTAAAAGCCTACCCGACTTAAATGGTGTGATCATACATGCCAACATCATCCGGATGATGCTGGACCACAATTATATTTATTCGGTATCATCATGGTTAACCTGGCTTATCGCCTTTGTGATCTGCTGGATGCATATGGCATTTTTTATCGGGTATTATATCGAAAGGCACATTTGGTTCCACCTGGCCGCTAAGCTGGCGCAGCTTATATCGGCAATATTTTTTGTTTACCTGGGCCTGTTTATATTCTTTAGGTTTAATGTAGATATTGACCTGACAGTCACGATTTTTGCTATTGTTTTGGCTGTTGATGTTTTGTATTTTTATGAGGCCGGAGTGGTTTGGCTTTACCAGAAAAAGGGTTATAAAACACTGTTTCATCATGAAGAGCACCATTAACTGTTTTATTATGTTATTGCTGTTGTGTGCTGCGCCTGTAAAGCTGGCCGCACAGCAGGTGGACTTTAAGGTATACTTTGTAAAAGGGCAGGTGAAAAAGATCAATCCGCCTAAAACTTACACGTTAAAAAAAGGCGATGCACTTCACGAATCAGATTGGGTAAGTATTTCCGCTGGCGCGCAACTGGTGCTCATTTGCAAAAATTATAACAGCCTGAAGCTTTTTAAAGCCGACACCGTTAAACTAAGCACCCTGGCTGCGCAGTGTGCCCGCCCCTCAAACTCCTATACAGTGGCCTATTTGCGTTATGTATGGGACGAGTTGAAAGATAATGATGTTGATGCGCAAAACTATATGCACAATGTGGGCGCGGTTGTTCGCGGCGAGCCACAGCTAAAATTGAATTTTAACCCCGACACTATCAACTATTCCGTCGGCCCGCTTAACTTATCGTGGGAGGGGAAGGACCAGGTTACCGTTAAATTTTATACGGCGCCGCATTTGGGTAAAGTAGTAGGCTTATATCATTTTTATGGCGATCATCTCCCGCTCGACTCCTTATTTGCTAAGCTAAACGGTGCCGGTGTTTATTACTGGAGCATGTCGAACACCAACGAAAGTAACCAGCCTCGCTATTATCTGCGGATATGGCCCCAGCAGGCTTACCAGGCAGCTATAAGCGATATGATTGGCCAATCCGTAGCCACAGATAAGGCAGAGACCGCATACATGACGGGCTTTATACTCGAAAAAGCGGGCTTTACCGCCGAAGCCATAAAATATTACCGTATGGCATGCGACCTGGACCAAAACAATAAGATATACCGAACCTCATTAACAAGATTTTTATGAACAGCAATCATTTACACCCCTTGATGATAATTGTTTATTTGTTTGTTGCCGCCGGATGCGCGGGCTCAAAATATGGGTCGGCAAACAAAAATGAAAAGGTCACCATCGTTCCCTGTGTGAAAACTGATGTCATCAATTACGCGATGATAAAAAACCAGGATAAACCCACTACACTTGCCAGCAGGGGTAAGTCGCGCGGGGTAGTCGATGCATATGCAGGGGGGCTGGTCTCTATAGGCGTAACTGCGGTGAAAAATATGATCGCCAACGACAAAAAGAAATATACCAGTACCTGGACCCAGGGATTGAACGACCTATATTTTTACGACCAGCCCTCATCACAAGGGCCGTTTGACCCGGTTGGGATGCAATTCGACGGCTTCACGGTAAAACGCGTATTCGGCGCTAAAAAAGGTGAGCCGGGTATAGTAGCTGTGGTAGCCGATTTTGAACTGGATACAAGCAATTACAACGAGATCATCAACAATGCCGTTTTTAAGTTGCGCGTAAAAGACATACACATTTGCTTCGCGAAAGCCAAAGTACCTGCAAGCAGTAATTTTATCAACCTTGATTTCCAAATCACTTTTACAACATCCTATATCGGCGAAAACGGCACCTTGAATAAAGATGTTGAACTGGGTAAATTCGTATATTCATTGAGGCACGCGCCGCTCGATAGTACTTCATCGGGCTATAAAACTTATTATGCTAAATTAAAGGATTCGGTATTAACGGGTAAAAGCTTTATCGTGCCGCGGTCATACGGGTATTATAAACAAAGTAATGGCATGGTTGTGCCTTATTACAACCAGGGCCAATTCTCCATCGCTGTAAATGTGACAGAAAGTTCTAAAGACAGTTTTATAAATGAATTGCTGATCAATTCTTCGGGTATAGGTGTTGACTACACCCAGAGCGTGATCATGAATAAATTACAACCTGCTGCAAAACCAACATTCACACACTGATGAAAACAAGATTGCTCATATTGTTTTTGTTGATCGGGCATTTATTCGTGTCGCCTGCATTAGCGCAGGACGCCAGGGGCGCCGATATTTCGTCAACTATCGATACGTCGGGGCCCGGGCAAACCTGGGCGGTTATTGTCGGCATTTCAAGATATAAGAATGTAAAGAAACTGAACTATGCGGACAAGGACGCGCAGGCTTTTTATGATTACCTTATAAGCAAGGATGGTAATACAAGGGTCGACCCATCACGTATCAAACTCCTGCTGAACGAGAACGCGCTGTCGGCAGAAATATATGGCGCACTGGAATGGCTGAGTGAAAGCGTGAAGAAAAATGACCGCGTAATATTCTATTTTTCGGGCCATGGGGATCTTGAAAAGCAAACCATAAAACAAAACGGTTTCCTGCTCGCCTATGATTCGCCAACCACGGCCTATATGACCAGCGGTACAATAAGTATAAATTTCCTGGAAGATTTTTTGGAAACCTACGTGGTGAAAAATAAAGTTAAGGATGTTATACTTATTGCTGATGCCTGCCATTCAGGTCAGTTAGCCGGGGGCAACGAAGGGGTGAAGATTACGATGCACGCGTTAAGCGAGAACTGGAATAACCAGATCATTAAAATATTATCGGCACAGGAGGGCGAAGTATCCTACGAGGACCAGAAATGGGGTGGCGGCAGGGGGGTATTCTCCTATTACCTGATGAAAGGTATAGAGGGCCTGGCCGACCGTAACAGTGATAACATTATTACCACCTCGGAACTGGCATCCTACTTGCCATTTGTTGTGGCCGATGCCACAGGGAGTATACAAAATCCTAAAATAGATGGTAACCCCCGCGAGGTGCTTTTTAGTTTTACACCCAAATTGCTGGCACTAGCAACCCTGGGCGAGGCAAAACCTGCAAATATGCTGGCAGCGCAGGGCAGGGGGATGGCCGATGAACTTTTACCGGATATACAGGAACAAAATAAAAAATACCTTGAGTTTGTAAAACAAGGGCGGCTGCTATGGGGCGAAACCCAGTCGGACACGTTGAATTGCGCGCGGCATATTTACTGGCAACTGGTGAACAGGCCCGGTGCAGAATCGATACGCCCCTCGTTGCGCTCATCATTTTTCGCGGCTTTGCAGCGGAAAACTCAACAGATGCTGGATGACTATGTAAAAGCCATAGACGATAACAGCAATAACTATGAGGCTTACCAGGAAATCTCTTATTTAAGCAAGCTGGTTGCCCCGGATTATATTTTGCACGATTACATTATGGCCCGGGTTTATTACATGGGCAGTTTATTTGCGCCAAATGCCTCGTCATCCGTTACACTGTTAAAGAAAACACTTGCGCTGGAAGAAGATGCTCCTTATGCGCTGAACGAGATCGGCCATTATTACAGGATACTTAAAAAACCTGATTCGGCACTTTTCTTTTATAAAAAAGCTATAACAGCCGCACCGAGGTGGGCATATGCTTATAACAACATCGCCAACATATATGCCGATCAGAAAGATTACGACAAGGCTGTCGAAAATTACAAAATGGCTATAGCGCTCGATACGGTTTATGCTCAGGGATATGATAACCTGGGTATTACGTATGTAGACCAGAAGGATTATGACAAGGCGAACCAAAGCTACCTGAAATCTATAAGCGCCGACCCTAAGTTCGCGTTGGCATACCTCGACCTTGGCGACCTGAATTATTATCACAGGTCAAACCCCGACAAGGCGTTGGAGTATTATAAAAAAACGCTGCATGTCGATTCAACCAATGCAAGGGGCTACCTGGGTGCCGCCAATATTTATTATAACCGGAAAGATTACGATAACGCCCTTTATTATTACCGTAAGGCTGCCGTTTACAATTTTTCCGACCCTATAGCATTGTATTACCTCGGTTCTATATACGACATTAAGAACGACCCGCAAAAGGCGCTGGGCTTTTACCAAATGGCTGTCCGTGCCGATTCGACATATATTTCGGCGATTCAGGAGATAGCTAATAAATATTTTGACCGGGGTTCATATGATACTGCAGCTATTTATTATCGCAAAGCCTTAAAGATGGATTCAACCTACGTTATAGGTTACCAGGGATTGGGTAACGTATATTTTATGCGCAAGGATTATGACAGAGCGATGCTTTACTTTCAAAAAACGCTGAAGCTTAATCCGTCATATGCAAAGGGCCTTATCAGCGTAGGCAATATCTACTATAATAAAAACGACTATGACCAGGCAGGCATTTATTACCAAAAAGCTATAAAAGCTGATAGCTTATACTCAATGGCTTACAGCGATATGGCCGATGTTTATGATGTCCAGAAACAAAAAGATAAAGCTATTATCTATTATCAGAAAGCTATAAACGCCGATACCACTAACGAGGGGGCATATGAAGCATTGGCAAACCAGTATTACGACCTGGCCAAATACGACCTGGCCATACCTTTATACCAGAAAGCGAGTAAATTAAGGCCGTATGATAAATACCCATATTATAACATGGGGAATATATATTTGGCGAAAAAGGATACAGACAACGCGCTGGCTAATTTTAATATTGTTCTCAGGCTTGACTCCAATTATTTAAAGGTTCATCAAAGGTTGGCTGAAATATATTATGGCAGAAGAATGTATAATAAAGTTGTACCTGTATACAAAAAGATAGCCAGTCTCGATCCCGGCAATACCGATGCTTATTATAGTTTAGCGGGTATCTATTACAATGCTACCGATCTTGACGACGCCCTGATAAATTACCAAAATGCTGCCCGTACCGATTCAACCTATTACCGGGCTTACGAAGGGATGGGTAATGTTTACTACGAGCAAAAGGCCTTTGATAAGGCCATCCCTTTATATGAAAAAGTTAATCGCATGGCCCCGCAGTATATCTATGCTTATATAAACCTGGGTAATGTATATTATAAGCGAAATGATTATAACAAGGCCGCAATATTTTACAAAAAAGCTATTGCTGCTGACAGCACTTATGCCGGTGCGTACGCCGATGTAGGCGATACGTACAATGCGCAAAAGGACTATAAGAATGCTGCTATATATTATCAAAAAGCTGTAAATAATGATCCGGGGAATGTATCCTATATCACCAGCCTGGGTTATGCGCTTGTTTACAGCAGTGATTTTAAAAACGGGATATACTGGCTTGAAAAGGCGCGGATTGACGATCCGAATGACGCTTACTGCTATTACAACCTGGCCAGTGCCTGGGCATTGGCAGGCGACAGCGCGAAAGGCATAGACTACTTACGACAGGCGCTGGAGAAAGGTTATACTGACCTTGCACATATCCAAAAGGACAATGACATTAACAGCCTAAAGGATCTGCCGGGCTTTTTTGACCTGATGCAAAAATATTTTCCGGGCAAAACCGGTAATTAAAAACGCGTTATAAAGAACACCTTGTTCTTTATAACGCGTCATATCTATTCAGGGCAATTTTTTACGATTGAATAAAGGCCAAAAGATCTTTATTTATAGTTGCAGCTTCTGTTGCAGGCATACCATGCGGGAAACCCGGGTAGGAGATCAGTTTTCCGTTTTTCAACAGCTTTACAGCTTTTGCACCCGAAATAGGGAATGGAACGATCTGGTCGTCCTCGCCATGCAAAACAAGCACAGGAATATCTACGCTTTTAAGGTCTTCCGTAAAATCTGTTTCCGAAAAAGCCTTGATTCCTTCAACATGTGCCTTTACGCCGCCCATCATGCCCTGGCGCCACCAGTTGTCCCTTATACCTTGTGATATTTTAGCACCCTCACGGTTATAGCCGTAAAATGGGATGGTAAAATCCTCAAAATATTGCGCCCTGTTAAATGCTGTGCCCTCGCGTATCTCATCAAATATAGCCATAGGCACACCGTCAGGGTTAGTGGCCGATTGTACCATTATTGGCGTAACCGCGCTGATCAAAACAACTTTGGCTACACGGTCTTTTCCAAAATTCGCAGCATAATGTATAGCTTCGCCACCACCTGTAGAATGGCCAATGTGTATGGCGTTTCTCAGGTCAAGCGCCTCGGTAAGGGCTGCCACATCGGCTGCGTAGGTATCCATATCATGGCCACCGGAGGTTTGGGTCGATCTGCCATGCCCACGGCGGTCATGGGCGATAACCCTGTACCCTTGCCTAAGGAAAAACATCATCTGTGCATCCCAGTCATCGCCCGATAATGGCCAACCATGATGAAAAACAAGAGGTTGCCCGTGGCCCCAATCCTTGTAATAAATTTCGGTTCCGTCTTTTACTGTAATTGTGCTCATTTTTATTAATTTTTAAGTGATTAATGGTCTTATTAATTGCATTTCAAACTTACAGCCGGGTGGTTAAGTTATTCGAAGATTAATGTTACATTATAATTGTATTCCTTGTATTTATGGCGAACTCATGATTAGGAATTGACCTGTGATAGCAGTTAGAAAGTTACTTGCAATATACAGGGAAATCATGTAGCAAAAAACAGCTAATGGTAGAAATTGTTTGTAAAGCAAAGATCCTCCAGCGGTTATGCTGAAGGATCAAAGCCATTATGATTAAGGTAGAAATGGTTATGAACCTGTGCCGGTAGTGCCCGATGAATTGGTGCCATGATCAATAGTAGCAATGATCAGTTTGGGTACCGGTACGGTTGCCAGGTAAGTAAGACCCCGCCCGGCTACGGCATATTTGCCTGCGCCTGCTACGCCAACACCATAATGGCTTTCGGCCCACGGTGATTTTACCACAGCAGTCGAGAAATCATTCGCGTTTGCATTAGCCGCAAAGGCTTTTTTAATACCCGCCATATTGGTTTGATTGATGATTTTCGCAGTGGCAGTTGCGGCGGCAGTAAGATCAGGGAACGAGCCCAATCCTGCTGAGCCTCCTGCGCCTGCCGGGCCTGAAGCGTTCAGCGGGTTATTTTTGCCCCACCAGCTTGCAGGCGGGTTTTCGGCGGTCATCCAGCGGGTCATGTTATCAATATTGACCGATGTTTCGGGTACGCCTACATCCCTCAGTACCAATTGTGCCCATGAACGGTTGCTGAATGGCCCCGGAGGCGCTGCAGTGGCTGCACCTGAACCGCTGCCGGCGGTAGTACCTGTGGCTTTGCCGTTTGAGCCTGCTGTAGCACCACTCTGCGTTTTATTTCCCTGTGCGGAAGTGCCGCTTGAAGAATTGTTGTTACTTGTTGAACTACCCGATGAGCTCTGGTTACTGCTGTTGGATGAATCCGAACTGTCGCCAGAAGAATCAGAGCTATCAGATGAATCCGAACTGTCGCCTGAAGAATTTGAACTGTCAGATGAATCTGAACTGTCGCCAGAAGAATCTGAACTATCAGATGGGTCCGAACTGTCACTAGATGAATCTGAACTGTCAGATGAGTCCGAACTGTCGCTCGATGAATCAGAACTATCGGATGAGTCTGAACTGTCGCTCGACGAATCAGAGCTATCGGATGAGTCAGAACTGTCACTCGATGAATCAGAGCTATCGGATGAATCTGAACTGTCACTTGATGAATCAGAGCTATCGGATGAGTCCGAACTGTCGCTTGACGAATCAGAACTATCAGATGAATCAGAATTGTCGCTTGATGAATCTGAGCTGTCCGATGAATCCGAACTATCAGTAGGGCCTGAATCGTCTGTCGATGGATCGGCTGCTGGCGCGTCTGTAGTATCCGTGTTGTCGGTTCCGTCACCAGGATCACCTGATGGATCAGCGTCTGGGCTGCGGTAAAAAATTTGCTTGTACATGATCTTGTTTTTTATGGTTAGATATTTAATTATTTACTAATTGGTGGCCTGCGGCTGGGTAACGGTATCACTATCCGTCGTAACCGGAGCAGGTGAAGCGGTGCCATCACTTGTAGTGGCAGGTGAATTATTCGTATCGGTACTGTCACTCGCTGGTGCCGGATCAGTGCTTGTATTAGTATCCTTGTTGCTGGTCGGTGTGGTTTGGGTGCCTGTACCTGCATCGGTTGTGGTAGTGCCTGTGGTTGATGAAGGGGCGGTAGCCGTAGCAGCACCAACCATACCAGGGTCACTGTTAACAGGTAATTGGGGCAGAACTTCACATATCCATGCTATGACCTGTATTCCTGGTGCCGATAATTGCTGGCTGGCAGATGTGATAGGGGGGCTGTTGGATATATTGAAACAGCCGAACCCAAATGATGATGCTGCCATCTGTATATCCGCAGCCGACCATTGTGCCGAGATATTCAGGTCCTTAACCACTATCATAGCTTTAGGCACACAGCGCAAAAGCCCCTGGTTGTTTGCTGAATTTTCACCCGTAGAATAATCGCCCGCTAAATTGGTAAGCGAATACCATATCGATGCTTTATCGATCAATGGTTGGTACATCCAGTCCCTTTCAATACGTACTAGCGAATAAGAAAAATCAACACTAAACTGTGATGAGTTTACCGGCTGTGTAACCGCGTTATTATTTAAACCAATAACCCGGTTAACATTCACCATTTGCGAAAAAGGAACAGATGTTCGTAAAGCCGAATAATTTACTTTGCTTAGCATTAAAGGCGCCGCCTGTGTAATTACTGGGCGTGCCATTACCATGTCTGTGTGTACAGGCTGTGCCGGTTGGGTGTTTACAACTTGGGCCTGGCGCATGTTTAATGCCATGGGCCTTTCCATCATTACACGGTTTCCCGGGGCAGCAGTACTGGTAGCTGCAGGCGGGGCGGCAACCGGTGCTGCAGCCGCTGGCTCAGGCGCAATGTTTAATAGTTTAAGGTGGGTGTTAAGCGTTGTATATACTGTACCGGTTACCGGTGTTTTTTGCAAATTTAAACCCAGCTTCCAGTTCAAAACCGGTGCGGTGGGGGTACTGCTGGTTGCAGGTGTGGCCGATTGAAATGTTTTCTGCTGCCATATTGGGCTGGTAGGGTCGTACCAGGTTGATGGGGTAACATTGCAAACCGCAACTTGTGCCGAAGGTTCGAGTATAGAAGCTTCTTCGCCTGTTTGTGAAAATTTTTGCTGGGCTATCTTCTTTAAAAATCCAAAATAGGCAAGGTACTGGTCTATTTGGCTGGGGTCGATATTGGCATCACAAAACTCCAATGTACCTACCATGTTTTCGCCATCGCCCACTAGTTGCCCATATTGGTCGCTGATCTTATTGAGCGCGTCAGGTTCAAAAACATCACTTATTGCAGGTACAGTATCGGCCATTATTGATACCTGCTGCTGTGCTACCGTAGGGTTAAAGCTGCCGTTAAATTGGAAATCATCAGGCGATACCATCAGCCCAAGCGGTTCGAATGCTAAAAAAGTATTTGTCCCGTCAAGGCTGCCGTTGTACTGGCTCAAAAAGAAATCGTGTATATCCTGTATTAAGTTATCTGGTTCCATTGCTGATCTTTTTTAAATGGCCTCCTGAAATTTCGGGAGGCCATTTTTGGTTAATTACCGGTGGTAGCTGTTTGCGGATTCAATGTGTTTATAAGGTTACTTGCATCAGTTGCAAGTGTAGCAGGAGTTGGTGCAGCCGATGAATCGCCAGAAGATGAGTTACCACTCGAATTGCTGGATTGATCTGAACCATCAGACGAACTGCCATCCTGGTTTTTTGGATTGGTTTGGTCATTATTACTTGTTTTTACCATATAATCCTTTGAATCCAGCCTTGGCGATGCAGGGGTAATGGTCGAACAATAACCAACTAATTGTACACCTTGTATATGTATCCCTTCAGAATTAAAGGTGCCCAACGAACTGCTGTTGCCATTTGCGCTGCTGGCGCTTCCGCCAACAAAGAATGGCCCGAAACCTACCTGCCCACCGCCGCCGGTTGACTGCTGGAAAGCCTGCTGTTGTTCATGGCTCATGGCCCATGATATTTTCAGGTTGCGTATCAATATCAAACTGGTAACTATCGAAGGCAGGAATGTGCCTTTATCCGATGCTGCATCCAATTGCTGGCCGTAAGTGCCATCCGAAATACAATTTTTAGCATTGTCCAGCAGGAACCAGTTGCCCAGGTTCAATAGGTTGGTGTCAAGCCATGGCCTGTTGATGTCTGCCGTGCAATATTCAAATGATATGGATAACATTGATGTATCAACCTGCATGGCCGACTGGCTTTGCTGGTGGCTTGCCGAACCACCTACGCTGAAAAAGCCAAAATTAACTCCAGCTGAACCGGCTTCAGACGAAGAAGAACTCGATGAGCTTTGGGCCACCGAAGAAGCCGCCTGTGAATACCCTGTCCAGCCATCTTGTATATACGGATCGTAGAAAGTTGATGGCGTGATAAGGGTATAAGGGAATAGCCCTAATGTGCCTATCTCTACCAAACTGTTTTCATAGGCCAGCTTGGCACGGTTTATCAGGGCTATGGCAGGGTCCATACCTTGCGCATTAAGCGTATCCTGTGCGGTTTCTATTTCGTTTTTAAAACCGAGGCCAACCCAGTTTTCCATTGCTGTGTTTACCTGTTCCTGTGGTATTTTACCGGTTATGGGCCACATAGCCATCCCGTTAGGGTCCGATATCGCGTTAGCATATTGCCCGTCCAGACTTTCTACAGCACTAAAATATTTCTGCTGGTAATCCAGGTATTGGTTGTAGTGAGGTGTAGGGTTGCCGGTGGTAGGATCTATCAAAACTGCTTGCGCGGCAGCGATCGACTTTTGCATTGACGCGTTCAGCGTCATATTTGATGATACCTCCTGCGCGCCGTTGATGATAGCGAACCAGGCATCAGAAACATGGCCGGCATCCGGCATTACCGAATATTGCTCATCCATGGTAAGCTTGGCATCGGTAAGTTGGAAAGTTTGAAAATAATTCAACTCGCTCTGGCCTACTTTTGCCGCTATTAACTGGTTAATGTCAACGGCCGGTGCTGCACCGGCGGGCATCGTGGCACCTGATGATGCTTGTTGATTCATGGCAGATGTAGTAGCCTGGTTCAGTTCAGAACCTGTGGGCGACCATGGATTTGAATAATCGTTAGGGTCGAGCGGTAAACCGATCGGCCGGAATGACACGAAATATCCTTCAGGCATTTTATTTGTGCTTGGGTCAACGCCCGCTGCCTTGTTTTTCAGGTCCTGTAATAATTTGTTAACGTCCATTTTCTTAAGTTTTAATTGTTGCGCCTACTCTGGTTTACCGGATTTTCAGCATACTCCGTTTTTTATGTTTTTTATAGGTAGATGTTTGTTACAACGGTGGTGCCGATTCGTAATTTGTCGGCCCTACTTGCACATGGAAATGATCCTGGTGTGCCTGGCGCAAAGTGGCGTCGGGATAATCAGGGTGGATGATGAAACTATTTACTGTCGGTTGCCCGGTCACAAACATCCTTGCCTGCAGATCCGCTGCGCTTAACGCTGCATCCTGGCCCTGTGATTTATCCTGGCATTGATTCATTGCGTAAGCATCAAAATCATGTGCGAAATTGTAGATGAGCCCGTTTGATTGCGCAAGGCGGAAACAGGCTTTCCCATTAGTGTTGATGGCGGGCTTTTGCCCCCAGTCGCCATAAATGCTTAGTGTAAATGCGCTGCCGTCGCTTTTGGTGCCGGCTATGCCGCCCAAATCCATTGCGCGCCCGGTATTGTGGCAATCGAACAAATGCGCTGCGTTACCGTGGCCAATGCCAATATGGTGTACGGCTGTAACGGTAACATTATTGGCAGGCCCCCAGGTATCCTTCAACCATTTGGTGAACTTGTATAAAAACACGATCATCCGCGGGTCTACATTATCTATATAGCCCATTATTTTAGGGTTGGTTTGGCTTACCAGGTATTTAAACTGTATGCCGTTTATCACATCGGGTTTAATGCGATAAGCCTTTACTATTTTTTGGGTCACGCCATTACCAGTGAACATGGTGGTCATATTCGTCTGGTCAACCTTGTTGCCATCAATTTGCAGGGCAGGGGAACTTTGGGTGATAAGGTAGTTCACTATTTGCAGCGCCTCTGATACCTTTAGCATGCGTACAGGGTAATCATCGTTAAGCCATTTAGTAATATTGGCTGAGGTGCCTGATTGCTGGCTACCCGATTGACCTGAAGAAGTACCACTTTGCCCCGATGTTGTGTTGCTTTGACCCGAAGTTGGGTCGTTCTGCGCTACAACATTGTCGCTGCTGCTGTCATCCGTTTGGTTCGAACTATCATTGTTGCTACTATCTGAAGCAGCATCGTCAGATTGATCAGTGCTATCGTCACTGCTGCTATCCGAAGATCCGTCATCAGAACTGCCTGAAGTATCAGTACTGTTACTATCTGAAGAATCGCTGTCTGATTGATCAGTGCTATCATCATTATTGCTGCTGTCCGAAGATCCGTCATCCGTTTGGTTGGAGGAATCATCACTATTGCTTGTATCATCTGAAGTATTGTCGTTTGATTGGTTTGAAGTATCATCATTGCTGCTGTTGTCCGAAGTATCATCATCGGTTTGTGAAGTATCGGCACTGCTGCTGTCAGTGCTTTGACCGTCCGTTTGATTAATGGGGTCGCTTGTTGCCGTTGCATCATTTGCGCCCGGGTCGTTTCCATTTGTTGTTGCCATGATTTTAAGTTTTAATTGATCACTGTTATTGAATAGTTCCGGCGGTAGTACCGGAGCACAGATCAAAATTGAGTACAAAAAAATGCCTTGCATAGCGTAAGGCTACGGGAAGTAATGCGTATAACTACGCAAAAATTAAGGTACAATTACGCTTTGCAGCGCCATTGCTAACCTGTTACTTTGATGTTTTAATATTATATATGTAACTTTCTTTCCGCAACTTAAAAACCCCATTAATAAATTAAAAACCAACATCATGACAACCTTTAAAAACACCCTTCGCGGCATTGTTCCGGCGGTATTATCACTTATTATTTTGCAGGGATGCGTCCAAAAGAGCACCAAGATCCCTTACAACCCCGATAAGGCAAAAAAACATTTCATTTCATTGGCCGACGCGCAGGCATTAACCTCCGGTTACCGGAAGGAACGAACTACTTTAATGCGTGAAATAACCGATACGAATTTCCTTGCAACCAATTTTAATCTTCCCAATGCCGAATCGTTTAACCGTGATGCTATCATCGCGTTGTTAAACCAGGATGGCGCTGAAGGTGTCCGCATTTATCTCGGCAGGGATAAGCAAGGCCTTATCAGGATGGTGCTTGCAGCAGTTGACAGTACAGGCAATGATATCACAAGCTCACCCGTTCGCGTCTCCGCAAATACCGGGTTTATTGAAAGCGCTAATGCAAGTCCGGCACCACCGCCCGTATTATTGGAATCAGGCCAGCGCTGCCCTACGCTTTGTGGTTCACACAGCCCGCTTAACTAAGGTATATTTATGGATATTGTATTCAATTTTCTGCTAAGCCAATCCATACTTATACCCTTGGCTATCATGTTAGTCAGGTTCAAAAAAATACCTGCCGACTGGATGCCATTCCTGGTGTTACTTATACTGGGTGTTTTAGCCGAGATAGCCAGCTTTATAATGATCCACTATTGTAAAATGGGTAATGCATCGGTTATTAAGTTATATAGCCTGGCCGAATGCTGTTTAATATATTACCTGTTTTACTTATGGAAAAATAACAAGGATGCCAGGACCGTTTTTACGGTTTTGGCATCCATAAGCATATTGGCGTGGATAATTGAAGATATTATTTTTGGCGGAATCAATACGTTTAGCCCGTTTTTCAGGGTAGGTTATGCTTTTGTGATAGTGCTGCTCAGCATCAACCAAATTAATAGCATGATGGTTAAGCAGGATGGTTCATTGTTAAAAAACCCAAGGTTTATTTTATGCATTGGTTTTATTATTTCCTTTATTTACCAGATAGTTTACGAAGCCTCCTTTTATATCGGCTCTGATACATCTGTTTTTGGCAGTTTGCCCAACAAGATCATAATGGGGAATAGT
>Ga0206949_1261_pt1 | contig 15319 bp, 15 predicted proteins | sample Alteio_BWOrgHeat_40_FD_153240 | JGI IMG/M metagenome (GOLD analysis project Ga0206949, IMG submission 153240) | Enriched cells from forest soil in Barre Woods Harvard Forest LTER site, Petersham, Massachusetts, United States -... | ecosystem: Environmental > Terrestrial > Soil > Temperate forest >...
TCGCAAAAAACCTAAAAAAAATGTTGTACTATTTGACCTATTGAGCATTGTACTGAAACATTCCCATAATTACTTTTGACAGCAGTATTCCTATCGGTATTACGGTATTTTGGATACTTGTTTATCGAATAGCGATATCGGACTAACGATAATATACAACAAATGCCTGTGCGCTAAATAAATATAATTGATATTAGTTTAATTGAAGATTTGATAAACCCCTGTTACGGTTCTTTTGCCGGCTTCACCAACTAATATGGTTGTTATTTTTTTATCAACCATTAAACCCTCTGCCTGGTTCACAAACTCATCCTCATCAATTATTACCGGGTTTGCGGTCATCATGTCTAAAATATTTAATGTTGATGTGTCGGCATTGCGCAGCAATGCGCGCCTAAGGTCGCCATCGGTAACAATACCTTCAAAATTATCGGCGCTGCCTACAATAACCATTCCCAAACGCCCTTCCGACATGCGCAGCAAAAGTTCGGTGAAACCGGCATCCCTGCTTATAAATGGCAAATTATCGGTGCGCATCAGATCTTTTACTTTAGCAAGTAATTTGTGGCCCAGGCGGCCCCCGGGATGAAAACGCGCGAAGTCTTCTTCCTGGAACTGTCGTGCTTCCATCAAAGCTACAGCAAGCGCGTCGCCCATAACAAGTGCGGCTGTAGTTGATGATGTTGGCGCCAGCGCCAACGGGCAAGCCTCGCGGGTAACATTTATATTCAGGTGAAATTTGCTGTGTTTGGAGATAGTTGAATTTGGATTGCCGGTAATGCTGATGATGGTATTCTTATTCCATTTCAAAAACGGAATGATCTTAAGCACCTCATCCGTTTCGCCCGAATAGGAAATGAGTAAAACTATATCATCCACACCTACCATACCCAGGTCGCCGTGAAAAGCTTCGCCAGGATGCAGAAAGAACGCAGGTGTGCCTGTACTTGATAAAGTGGCAGCTATTTTTTTACCTATAAGGCCCGACTTACCTATGCCTGCTAAAATAAGCTTACCCTTGTTATTTAAAATGCTTTGTACAACTTTAGTAAACTCATCATCAATTAAACCAGCTACATGCTGCAGCGCTTCAATTTCAATGGCAAAAACTTTTTTGGCTGTGTCTTTCATATTCATTTATACAACCTTTAGCTGTACTATTTATATTTTTTATAAGTATCAACAAAATCATGCAAGCCTGAGCTGGCATATTTTTCTATCTCCCTTTCTAAATGATTGTATTGTTTAGCATAATATGGGCCCGAAGCATGAAAACAAACAGCATCCTTTATTATGCCTGATTTTAGCTTAAGTTTACGTTTAAACAAATCTACTAATAATCCATCTTCACTTTGCTTCATATCTATTTTCGAGAACATAAACCGGAACCATATCCTTCTGAAATCTTTTTTCCGGAAACTGGCGCACCATCCGCCGGCAGGCCCTTGTTCAATTGTTTTGCCGTTCCTGGTCTCTTCAGTGTAATGCTCAGGCCCGGGTTTTGCGCCATTAGTAAATTCATTTTGTATCACATTCAATGCAATAAATCCGTAATCAGGGAATGTTTGCATATAGTCAGCAAATAATGTATCAAGATCTTTGGGGAAATCCAATACATCGTCGTCAACTACCACCACGAGGTCGCCTTTGGCTTTGGTAAATAATTTTTTATAAGCATCCAGCCCGTAATTTTTATCCCTTAAAATAATCCTGAAAAGTTTATTTTCTTTATATCCACTCAAAACATCATGAGTAGCATCGGTCGACCCGTTATCCATCACAACTATTTCGCAATCTTCGGGGTTTTTAATGCTGATGGTTAATGCCGCCAAACACTTTTCCAAAAACTTATACCTGTTCCATGTTAAAACTACAAAGCTTACTTTTATACGGCGCATCAATTCTAATATTTAACTAACCAGTGGTGCTATTACACTTTCCAATTCATGCAGTCGCACCATATTAGGGCCGTCGCTCAACGCATTATCAGGGTCGGGATGTGTTTCTAAAAAATAGCCGTCGGCGCCAAATGCTTTGGCAGCGAGTGCCATCATAGGTACAAATGTGCGGTCGCCACCGGTTTTGCCACCTGCGCCGCCCGGCCTTTGTACCGAATGTGTGCAATCCATACAAACCGGGTGACCGAACGACTTCAGATCATGTATATTCCTGAAATCAACCACCAAATTATTGTAACCATACATATTGCCGCGTTCGGTTAAGATAACCTGGTTATTACCTGCTTCAATTACCTTTTGTGCCGGGTAAAACATATCCTGCCCCGAAAGGAACTGCGCCTTTTTTATATTTACAATCTTGCCTGTTTTGGCTGCTGCTACCAACAGGTCGGTTTGGCGGCATAAAAAGGCAGGGATCTGTAAAATATCTACTACTTCGCCAACAACTGCGGCCTGGTAGCTTTCGTGTATATCGGTAACGGTAGGCAAGCCAAAGCGCTCTTTAACTTTCAACAGCATTTCCAAGCCTTTTTCAAGTCCCGGCCCACGGTACGAATGAATGGAAGTGCGGTTAGCCTTATCAAACGACGATTTAAAAATAACCGGCACATTATATTTTTGCCCTATTTCGGCAACTTTCTCGGCAACGGTATACAGGAGTTCCTGGTTTTCCATTACGCATGGGCCCAGTATAAAAAACGGCTTCTGCCGCATCTGTTCAAAAAGCATAGTGATGAGTATATACGTTTATGTGTATATAACGTCACAAATATGATAATTTTTATGTGAAGTTGAATTGCTTTACCTGTCTACTTTCCTACTTCACACGTTATCAACTATCTTTGCCAAATGAATTATTTTGAATTTTATGGCTTGCCCGAATCTTTTATTTTGGATGAGGCTATTGTAAAGAAAAAGTTTTACCAGCTAAGCAAGCAATACCATCCTGATTTTTATGCCAATGAGGATGATGCCAAACAACAGGAAATACTGGAATTATCGACCCTGAATAATAAAGCCTACCAAACATTAATAAACCCGGCAAAGCGGCTGGAGTACATTTTACGCCTGCATAACCTGGTATCGGAAGGCGCAAAACCACAATTACCATCAGATTTTTTAATGGAGATGATGGATATTAATGAGCGGCTGATGGAGGTTGACGATGCCCACGAATTAGGCTCGATTACCGGCGAAGTACTTGCCATTGAGGGCGATATGAATGAAAAACTAGAAAGCTTAACAGCAGATTATACAACCTTGGATGATACCGCCAAAGAAAGCCGCCTGAATGAAATTGCAGATATTTACTTTAGGCAAAAATATTTATTGCGTATTAAAGAGAGTTTAGATACATTTGCATCCCGATTTTAAACGAACTAATCCAACGTTTATGAGATGATCGGATGCCCAGATGGCGGAATCGGTAGACGCGCTGGTCTCAAACACCTGTGGTCGCAAGGCCGTGCCGGTTCGACCCCGGCTCTGGGTACAATGCCTTCCTGAGAGATCAGGAGGGCATTGTTGTTTTAAGTTAAACTGATATAGGCACAGTTCCGCATGTAAAACAGGAATCGTAAGTTTGTTGTAAAGCAAAAAGCAAATGCCATTTTTATCCCGTATATCGCTTCCACCCTTGCAGGATGGTAGTTATCTGCAGCATATCCCAAGTCTTAACAAGGGCTTACAACTCACGCTAAAAAATAATGTAACGTTTTTTGTCGGCGAGAACGGGTCGGGGAAATCCACGTTGTTGGAAGCTATTGCCGAGCAATGCGGGTTCAATTTAAGGGGTGGTAACCGAAATCACAACTTAAATACCGGACACCGGTTTGAAGGATATGAATCAGCGCTGGCACCGCATTTGCAACTCGGCTGGACACCACGCAGGATTACCGAAGGGCTTTTTATGAGGGCAGAGAGCTTTTTCAATTTCGCTTCCTATATCGATGAATTGGCTGCGGATGATCGTCGCATTTTCAATGCATATGGCGGACGGTCGTTGCATGAACAATCACACGGTGAATCGTTCCTTTCTTTATTTAATAACCAGTTTGAATCAGGTATATATATCCTCGATGAGCCTGAAGCCGCGCTATCACCAGCAAGGATACTATCCTTTATGTCGGTTATACATCAACTTGATAAAAGCGGCAGGGCCCAATTCCTGATAGCAACACACTCGCCTATGCTCATTTGCTATCCTGGCGCTACTATTTACCAGTTCGATGAAAATGGTGTACGCGAAACAGGCCATGAAGATACCGAGCATTTTTATCTAACTAAATCATTCCTGGATAATCCAGCAGTATATCTGCGCCATTTGATGGAATAATAGCTTATTTAGGCAACCAAACCCATGTTTTCACAGTATATCTCATTAAAACCACAAACTTTATGAGAAAGATAGTTTACACTATTGCCTTTGTGCTTATTGCCGCCACCGGCGTTAATGCACAGGACTTTAAAATCCCGGAACCAAGCACCAAACAAACCATTATACAGGATTTTGGCCTGGGCACAATAACCCTCACCTATTCAAGGCCAAATGTTAAAGGCCGTAAAATTTTCGGCGAGGTTGAACCCTATCAACTGATATGGCGTACCGGGGCCAATGCCGCCACAACCATACAGTTAACCAATGATGTAACTATTGAAGGCAATAACGTACCAGCCGGCACATACGCACTGTTTAGCATCCCGGGTAAAGATGAATGGACCATTATTTTGAATAAAACAGCAAACCAGTGGGGGGCTTACTCCTACAACGATAAGGATGATCTTTTGAGGTTCAAGATCAAACCTGTGGTTACCGCTCAACTTACTGAAACGCTAACCATGCAGTTTGCTGAAATGAATGTAAACGCGGGCGTATTGCATATTATGTGGGAGCATACCGATCTGCCTATTCATTTTACAACCGATGTAGATAAGCAGGTTATGGAAAACATTGATAATGCCATGAAAGGCGAGAAAAAGCCTTACTACCGTGCCGCCATTTACTATTATAACCATGATAAGGATATGTCCAAAGCCTTTGAATGGATCGACACGTATGACAAGGCCAATCCCGGTACATTCAACATTAAATACTGGAAGGCCCGCATCCAGCTTAAAATGGGCGACAAAAAAAGCGCTACACTAACTGCACAACAAGGTTATGACGTGGCAAAAAAGGAAAACAACGCCGAATACATGCGCCTAAATAATGATGTAATCACCGAGGCCAATAAATAGTGAGCCTTAATGGAAATTTATCACTTCAAAATCTGCGGCGGTAACATTACCTAATTTTTGCAATTCGTCATTGTTCCACCGGCTGTCGGGAACACCGCTTATGTACATGTTGCTGCCGATGTCGGCCAATATAATGCCGTATTTTTTCATGGCTTTTAATATCACCCGATCATGAGGCGGATAGCCGGTTATATTGAAATTAGCCTTTAACCTCAGTTTGGCACCAAAAGGAAGGGAATATGCCCCTCCGGAACTATTCACCTTATGCCTTGCAGGTGAAATATAAGCCGGTTTTACATTAGATGATGCAAGTGTAAAGCGTATAGGATGGTTAATTGCCCCTTTTATGATCTCGTCATAACGCACCAGGCCGGGGAAAATAGGCAGGCCCCGCTGCATCGGCCGATGTCCAATTTGCATGCCGCAGCGCATCAGAATTAAGGTTGAAAATTGCCCCGCTGGATGCTTCCCATTGCCCGCTGTTAAGGCTGGCATTATACAGTTCATAAAGCATTTTATTATCCTTATCAATCACTATTACATGCGAATCGCCCTGCCCGTTGCCTTCTATCGGCGCGTTTGCGGGTATGGGGTACGGCCCTTTGTCGCTTTCGCTGCCATAATTGCCATCATAAGCATTGGCGCGAAACTTTACTGTAACCTTCGGCTGACTTCCGCACACCACATCATAGGGTATGCCTATTGGTGCGCCATCCCACAAACCCGAACCAAAATCGGCTTTCAAATGTGCGGTACTAATTAACGCTATGATCTTGCTGCTATTGGGGTCGACCGTTGCAGTCGAAACATCCTGGTTCCATGAGTTATCGGCAGGGAACAATTGTACAGTATCTACATCGGATAATTTCGCGCTACAGGTATTTGCTGCCGCGATGGTTGCCGATGTATCACCCAGGTTGGGTTTTATTGATGAATTATCATTGGCTGCTTTTTTGCAACTATAAATCAGCACAATTAACAACAATGGCGATAGATGTTTTAATGTCTTCATACTCGATCTGTTTTCAGGGCTTAGGTTAAGAACGTATTTCAACAATAAAAAGTTGTGTTTTGAGTTCCCTATCATGTCTTAAATACCCCCAAACATTGTCTTATCTGCACCGTTGTTAATTACGAGCTTCCCCTAACTTTGTTAAATAATTAATAGAGAGAATTATGCAGAAGATAACTCCTTTTTTATGGTACAACGACAACGTTGACGAAGTCATTGATTTCTACACATCCGTTTTCAAATCATCAAAGGTGATTAACAGGAACCCTATGGGCGCTACTATTGAGCTTGAAGGTCAGCAACTTAACCTGTTTAACGGCGGCCCGTTGTTTCCGTTTACCGAAGCCATCTCGCTATACGTGAATTGTGATACACAGGATGAAATTGATTACTATTGGGATGCATTGACGCATAATGGCGGCAAGGAAAGCCGGTGCGGTTGGTTAAAGGATAAATTTGGTGTGTCATGGCAAATTGTCCCATCGATCCTGGGCTCATTGTTGTGGGATAAAGACCGAAAAAAAGCCGATGCCGCTATGCAGGCCATGCTAAAAATGGCTAAGCTGGATATAAAGGCATTACAGGAAGCACACGATAACGCGTAGTTTATCCGCTTAAGGCTTTTATTAATAAAAACAGCCCTATACCCAGCAGTACTATATAAACGTATTTAAAAAACTTGTCGCCGTGTAGTTTATGGTTAATAAACCTGCCGATGAAAACTGCGGGCAACAAAACAGGCAGGCTAAGCAGGTAATAATGAAAAACGGAACTTACCAGCAAACCACTGAACCAGTACCCGATTAAACCCACCATACTGGCTATTAAAAAGTAACCCTGCAGTGTGGCCCTGAAATGTTGTGCCGACCAACGCCGTTTTGCACCGTAAACAACCAGCGGGGGGCCGTTAATTCCGTAAGCGCCGCCCAATACCCCTGCAAGCAAACCGCAGCCAAACAGCCATGCAGTGCTATCCTTTTTTAGCTCCTTAAGCTCTTTCCCGGCTATCAGGTAAATGGAAAATACAATTATCACAGCACCTAAAACAGCTTTAACTACACGTTCGTCAATATAAATTAATAACAACAATCCTAAGGGTATGCCAATAAGCGTATATAGTATCAACCCACCGGCGCTACGAACGTGTATCTTATTCCAATCCTGCACCACAACAACCAATGCAATGGTTACTGATACCAATACCGAAAGCGGCACAGCCACATTAAGCGGAAGCCAAAGTGCAAGCAACGGAACGGCCACCAACGATTCGCCAAAACCAAAGGCCGACCTGAAAACTGTAGCAATAAAAATAACGGATAAAACTTGAAGAATAAGTGCATTAAAAAGCATGTTTTTGGTAGATTTTAAGCTTAAATATAACCAAAATAAGCCGTATTTTCACTAAAAATAGCCTCAAAAACACGTCAAAAAATCAAAAAATCAGGCCAAAAAACGCCAAAAAAATCTTTTTTTTTACTTTTCTGCTGCCATTGCCGAAACCGCCTGTAAATACCAGGCAGCATGTGGTATCCACTGCTCGGTCCAGCGCCATTCGTTGCCGGCATCTTCGGTTTTGTAATCAATGCCGCTGCCATCGCCGTTACCCTCTTTGCCGGTTATGCCGTTTGATATCCCGCCCCGCTCCGACCCATGCCCGTACATCGAATGCATATACGGCACATTGTTGTGCCCAAACTTATACATAAAACATACCTGGTACGGATTATTGCCCAATATCCAGTTCACCTGGTTGTAAGCAAAAGTCATCAACGCCTGTTTTTTCGCGGCATCTTTAGGCGAATTATAAACCAGTCTCGATCCAATAATAGCGGCCGTAGCCAGTGAACTCAACCTTGCATTCTCCCCTTGCCACCACCAGCCGGTTTCGTTATCATGCGGGATAAAAAAACCGTTCTTAATGCTATCCTTATACCTGAATGTCTGCCTCGCATAACCAAATGGGTTACTTACATCGGCTGTAACTTTCAGCTCATAATCCAGTGATTTTCTTATAGTCTGCAATGCAGCGCCCCTGTGCGCCGGGTCATTTTCCTTGCTCAAATATCTTGCTAACGCGATGATAGGCAACCCCGCATCCGATGCATGCCAATAAGGCCTGCTCCCATCATCCGAAATAAAATAACCTTCCTTCGTCATCCTTGCTGCTAAATTATGTGCCCGCTTACGTGCCTCATCCTTATAAATAGCCTTGTTGGTGGTTATCCATAACTCGGTAGCCGCCATCAGCGCGCAATAATCATCAATAATATTTTCCTTATGGTCATCGTCGTATTTTTTGTTGTAGATAAGCAGGTGCGCAAACGCCCGCTCAGCTCCGTTCAAATACTGTTTTGAAGTAAAATCGCCATGTATCTTCCAGCGCGATATACGCGCCAACGCAGCAATAGCCATTCCACCACCCTCGCGGAAAGCACACTGGTATTCATTGGTAGTAACACTGTTTGCATGTAGTCCCACAACCCGCTGTGCGGTCGGGTCTTTACTAAAGTAGCTAAACACCGTCATGTAAAAATAATCGCTGTCGCTTAAGGCCCGCATCATATAATCCGCTCCCCATAAGGCTTCGCTTTGTAACGAATCCCGCACACCCATTTTGGTCAACAGTTTCGGAGCTTCTTCATCAGCATTCACCATCGACCATGTGACCAGCGGTATCTGCTGCGGCGACATAAAATTAGCGTACGCCAAATGTGAAAAATATTTGCTCACATCACCGCCTGCATCGCACCAGCCACCCCGCAAGTCCACTGTTTTATCGCTGCCATATAGTTTTATTTTAGCATCGTTCGCAAGTTCCAATGGCTTATCGGCCCGTTGTTTACGATAATAATGGATAACCGATGGGATAGTAAGCTTAGCCAGTTCATCATCCCCGACCCGGAACGCGTCCGACTTATATTTTTTGCCCGCCACATTCACACATAACTCATACTTCCCGCTTTGCCTGAACGCCGAAAAATCAGCCTTATAAAAATATTTACCGGGTACCCATTCATTTATCTGCTGACTGCGCCCAAGCTTGCCTGTAAACACCGTTTTTTTTGTAACAGCATCAACCAAAGTAAAAGATACAGGCTTAGTATATTGCAGATTGTCGCCTATCAGCGCTATCTTGGGTGCGCTGCTGTCAAAAGCCACCTCATTTATATAAATAACAGGATCGGCATAGCTAAACTTCGGCACAAAGGCGTTGCATAGCAGCAACACTAACAACAATTTAAGTGTATTCTTAAGCATAGGTTAAATCAGTTTTTTGGCCATGACAAGAATATGGCATTGGCAAATAATTGTTTATAAACAAGGCCATTAAAATAAGCAGTAATTTTTTGCTTGCGTGATAAATTACCCTAAAGTAAACAATTTATCCAAACATTCTCACCCTCTTTCCGCCGCAGGCGAAGAGAGAGGGTCGACCAGCGCAGTGTAGTCGGGGTGAGTAAATTATGTAAGCGATATAAAACCAGGCTGATCGGCTAAGGGTATTCTCGCTATAGCGATGGGTTTAAAACCCATCGCTATAATGCAAAATCCGTCGGAAATTTTAAAAAACGATTGCCTAATTATATCAACAAACTATCAACCCTATGCGCCAAAACTATCTGGTCACAAGGCGACCACGAGAAAATAGTAAAACGCCCATCCACTGAAGCCACCAACGCAAAAGCATCGCGCTGGTCATACACAAACTGGGCCGCCGAAAAATGCCGCGTACCCCCAATGTTCGATGGCGGCACAATAACCGCCGGGGTATTCAATACCGGTTCGGTAACCATTATCTGCCTTACCGTTTCGTGCCCCCGCGAGCGGGTTATTTTAGCGCCAAAGGCCAGCACCTCGTTCTTGTCATTTATAATGGTAGCGCCGTCAACAGCGGTTAATCCGGCTACACCTTCAATTTCATCGCTTAATTCTTCCTGCCAAATAGGTAAATTATGTTCGCTAACATCCTGCATCATTAATATCGACAAGGCATTAAATGCCGGCGATACAGGGTAAGTCATAGGTTGTAATATCGATTCGCGCCAGTTATCATTAGCCGATGGCACCACCAGCAAGGTACCGCCCCTGCCATGCGCACGCATGGACACTGCTAACTGTACATGCAGGTTAACCGTATCATTCCACGATTCAGTATTAGTAAAGCCTAACAAATTGTCGAGCATGGCCGGGCAATCGGGCAAACTGCGGCTTTGTTCGTCGATTATCTTTATTTCATCGCCTTTTAATACAGCTACGTTAACATATTTACCAAAGCCATCAATACGGCGGTGTTTAACTACCAGCAGGCCCGGTTCAACCACTTCAAGCACAAAGCAAAAGCCCGGTATATCCTGGGTAGTGCCCCATAAATACAGTTCATTTTCATGAAACCATACCCCCCAAATGTATACCGGGGCGTTCAACTGCCGGGGCAAGTTTGGTTAATATATCGGCTGTAAGTGCCAGTGGGTATTCAAAAATTAAAGGCTGTACAGTTTTTTCAGGCGGAAGAAATGCCAGCGATATTTTAGTCGACCTACCCTCCTCTTTTCGCAGGCTTGCCCAAAATGCGGTGTCGATCATTGTAGCTATGATCCGCTTATTGGGTTCAGGCGCCAGGTTCTTTTCGCCGCGTGCAGCCGCGTTTGCCAGTTGATTAGCAAAATGCGTTTCAATTGCTGCCGATGCTATTATAGCGGCCTTATATGTTGGATTTGTTGTCGGTTGATTAAGGGTTGTATTCATAAATGTGCTATAAAATTATATGCTATTTTCCCTTTGTACAAATTCCTGTTAAAATATGACGCGGATATGCAATTACCGGCATTTAATTGCCTGCTTATAAAAGTAACTTAAATGCCTTTATAATTCAACCCTATTAATTTTATAACTTGCAGTATTAAAACTGATCACAATGAAAAAACTTCTCTTGCTCATCCCTATGGCTTTAAGTACAACCGCTTTCTCCCAGCAAACATTTTCGCCCCCTGCCACCAAATCAACACCGGTAAAAGATACCTTGCACGGCGTTATTATAACCGATAATTACCGATGGCTGGAAGATAAAAAGAACCCGGATGTTATTGCCTGGACAAAGGCCCAGCATGATTATGGTAATGCCTACCTGGCACAAACCCAAAAAATACACCCCGATCTGAAAGAAAAGATAGCGGCTTACATCAACATGGACTATGAAGGGCCACTGAATGTTGTTGGCAAACGTGTTTTTCAAAACGTTAAGCTCAAAGGCGATAAACAATATAAAATATACACTTACATCCACGGTAAAAAAATACTGATCTGGGATCCCGTTCAATTGGATACCACCGGCAACGTTTCTACAACATCTACACAATATACCTATGATGGCGAAAGAGCGGCCATCCTTACCCAAAAAAGCGGCGCCGAAGTAAATACCGTTTATTTTATCGATACCCGCACCGGCAAACAAATACATGATCCGCTAACCAACATATTTGATTTTAGCTGGACAAAGGATCAGCAGCATGCTTATCTAACCATACGCAGCCAGGCCGATGTGGATAAACAAGTACCGCTAAAAACTTACCTGTTAAAAGTTGGCGAGCCGATTGAAAAAGCTGTTTTCGTAGGCACTACAGCCGATGCAAAAAACTCTTTCTTTATTTACGATAACCGCTATGGCGATGTTACTTTCTCAGGAGAAAGCGATTTTTATTCCAACGATCTTAAAATACGCCCAACCGGTAGTTTAACTGATGGAAAGCTGATATACAGCAGCAAAAAATTCCAGGCCTACCCTGATGTGATCGGCGACAAAATGTACATCAAAACCAATGATAACGCGCCGAACAGCAAATTAATGGTTGGCGATAAAAATAATCCGGATTACAAGAACTGGAAAACGCTGATCCCCGAATCAACCACCGTTATGGAAGATTACGCGGTTACCAAACATAACATTATAGTACAGGATAAGAAAGATATACAAAGCAGGCTTACGATATATGATTTTAACGGCAAAAAGATAGGCCCGGTACCTATGCCCGAAAGTGGCAGCGTAAGCGAAATTTCGTACGACCGCGAACAGGACTCCATTTATTTAACACTCGCCACATTTACATCAACCCCTAAAATATATGTGGCCTCGCCCGCAAATTTCAAATGGCGGTTATTTTACAAGCGGGAACTGCCGGTTGACATGAGCAACATTACAGGCGAAATAAAATTCTATATTTCAAAGGATGGCACCCGTGTACCGGTTTTTGTTGTTCACCGCAAAGACATGAAATTGGATGGAACCAATCCTGTATTGTTAACTGCATATGGCGGTTTTGAAGCGGGAATAAAACCTGGTTATTATGGTTTTTATGCACCATTTATCCAGCATGGTGGCATTGTAGTTGAACCCGGCATCCGCGGTGGCGATGAATATGGCGAAAAATGGCACCGCGACGGTATGCTGGCCAACAAACAAAACTGTTTCGACGATTTTTATTCATGCGCTGAATGGCTCATCAAAGAAAAATACACCAGCCCTGAACATATTGTAGCTATGGGCGGCAGTAATGGCGGCTTGCTGATGGGCGCATCTGCCACCCAGCGTCCCGACCTGTTTAAAGCCATTGTGTGCGAAGTTCCCTTGTTGGACATGCTTCGCTACCATAAATTCCTGATAGCGCGTTACTGGATACCTGAATACGGTTCATCTGATGATCCCGAAGCGTTCCAGTGGCTGTTACGTTATTCACCCTACCAAAATATACGCGTAGGTGTAAACATCCCCCCTATGCTCATCACAGCCGGAGCCAATGATACGAGGGTCGACCCAATGAATGCCAAAAAGTTTGTAGCTGCGCTGCAAAATAACCCCGGCCAGGTAAGCCCCATCGTCCTGCACATGGATTATGATAGCGGTCACGGCAGCGGGCAGGCTACCCAACAAATAATTGATAACTGGTCGTTCATATTCGAATATATTATGAACCAGTTAAATATGTAAAAATGCTTATTAGTAAAAAAAGGCGGCTTATTAAATAAGCCGCCTTTTTTGTTTTTATCTGTTTATAAGTTTATTAACCGGCATAATGGGCACGTATCCAAACCCGCTCGCCATTAGCGCGATATTCATAATGGCCACGTACATAAACTCCACTGTGCGCCCTAACAACGCATGAACTCATTCCAAAACTCACCGTCATGGCAGCAAGTAATATCAAATATTTTATCTTTTTCATAGTTTTAATAATAAATGTTAATACCATAGACCAAATTATATGCCAATGGATTAAGCCCTAATAAAAGTTATTTGAAACGAATAGATAATGTCCTGATAAATAGACAACTAATCTTATACTTACTCCTTCTTCCTGTAAATGTTTACTAAAAGTCATGTTTCTAAAAAAAGATGTTTAAACATTTAATTCATCTTATTTTTGCAGGATAAATAGAAACGCAAAAAATGTACAAGTTAAAAATCATATCATCAACCGTTAGGCCCGGGCGAAAAGGCCCTGTAATTGCAAAATGGATAGCCGAAGCAGCACAAAAACATGGCGGCTTTGAAGTAGAAGTATTGGACCTTGGCGAAATAAACCTGCCGGTTATGAATGAAGCCGTGCATCCTGTTATGAAACAATACGAGCATGAATACACCAAACAATGGAGCGCCAAAATTGAAGAAGCCGATGCCTTTATATTTGTAACCGCCGAATACGATTACAGCTACCCTGCATCGTTAAAAAACGCTATTGAATATTTGGTACATGAATGGGCCTATAAGGCATCGGGCATAGTAAGTTACTCCATTGGCCCCTTTGCAGGCGTAAGAGCCCTAATGAGCCTTAAAACAGACTTATTATCGCTTAAAAACATCGCGGTACACGAAGCAGTGAACATCCCTTCATATAACCAGTTTATAAACGAAGAAGGCGAATTCATCCCATCCGAACTGCTTATAAAATCAGCCGACGTGATGCTAACCCAACTTACCCGGTGGACAAAGGGTATGAAAGCAATTAAAGAAGATAAATAATATTTCCACATACTTATAAAACGCCGGGCACCCAACCCGGCGTTTTTTTTGTGTCGCTTACTTGTTTGTCTGCAGTGAACCGGGATTGTTTTATTATTCCTAGTTAACACCACTTTTGCCCTTGTTGGTGTTGTCACCAACAAGTACCATCCTTTCTTTGGGATCGCGTTGTTTAAGGAAGACATTACCGTTGATGACAAACCCACACAGTTAACATCGCTTTCAAATAATATCTGCTGTTGTTTATCGGCAGCTTTAAATTGTAACAACTCGACTGAATCATAGAGGAGGGAACGCAGGTCGAGCTTTTGTTTTTCCAGTTTCTCGTTCTCATCAGCCAGGCCGGTTTTAAGCAGCTCATTTATCATTTCCATTGAATGCAGGCCGGTTGTTTCAATTAACCGCAGCATGCTTTTGTTCTCTTCATTAAAATCCTCGTCTTCCATCATTACCGCAGCAAGCCCGGTAATGCCAGATAGGGGGTTTCTTAAGTCGTGCGCCATTACACGCATTATACGTATGTAATTTTGGTTTACGCGCTCCAGCTCTGCAACGGTTTGCTGCATGTGCTCATTTTGTACGGTTACCAATGCGTGGTTCTTTTTGGTTTTTTTAAGGCTACGATAAATGAGTATGAGTATTACGGTAAACAACACAACAAATATGATTATGCCCAAAAGATAAGCGATGCGCAATTTATCCTTTTGTTCAAAGTCGATAAGGGTTTGTTTTTGTTGTATGCCGTCAAGTTCGCGTACTACATCAAGGCGGTATAGCTCAGACAGGCTGTTGTTTACCGAATCTTTAAGCTTTATATATTTTTCCTTGTAAGCGTATGCATCGGCCGTGCGGTTTATTTTAAAAAGATATTCAGCATATAATTTATTCCAGCTGATGAGTGATTGTGCGTTATCCCTGTAATAGCGATCAAGCAGCTGGCGGCTTTGTTGAAAGGCATCGGCGGCACCGGCATTATCGCCCGATCGCATTTTTAGTTCGGCTAATTTAATAAGCGGTGGTATGCGCGAGCCATCAACATCAGTTGCCGGGAACAGGGCAAGGCTTTTAGTGATATAATCCTGTGCTTTAACCAGGTTT
>Ga0206949_1265_pt1 | contig 15189 bp, 21 predicted proteins | sample Alteio_BWOrgHeat_40_FD_153240 | JGI IMG/M metagenome (GOLD analysis project Ga0206949, IMG submission 153240) | Enriched cells from forest soil in Barre Woods Harvard Forest LTER site, Petersham, Massachusetts, United States -... | ecosystem: Environmental > Terrestrial > Soil > Temperate forest >...
AAACTTACTTCCTTTTTTGCAATTCTGCAAGCTGGCAACGGATTTTCACCTAAAAAGGGCTGATTTAGCACGTTTTAGTTCCTGAATGGTCGGATTTAAACTTACATAAATTAAAAAAACAAGCTAACTGCTGGATATTATTCAGCCTGCTGCCGAAACGATACGCAGCACCTTAACACGATTTTATAACAAGTTTAAATTTTGATTTCACCATGAAACAAGATAATAAAGAAGCCTTGCTGTTTTTTATTGACGGTAAGCAGTTTGAAACAATTGAACAATATCTTACAGGTGCCGCTTTAAAAAAGCTTGCCGGTGTCCCTGAAGATATAAGATTGTACCTGGCGGTACAGGAAGGCTATGAGCCGGAGCTAATTGAAAACCACAAAGAGGTTGACCTTGCCCGCAGGGACGTGGAACACTTTTTTGTAAAGGATAAACTAAAGTTTACCATCAATGGTGCGCCTTTTATATCCTATGAACAGTATATTAAAGGCAGCCAAATCAGGAAGCTTGGAAACATCCCTGCTGATGATGATATCTTCCTTACCAACGTGCCTCCTTATAAAGACGACCTTATCAAAGATGATGAGAAAGTGGATTTGGCGCGTCCCGGCAGGGAGCACTTTATTTCCAAGGAAAAACCGTTTGAAGTAACTATCAGCGTAAATGGCCGAGATAAGCAATGGAAAGAAAAAACCATCTCTTATGAACAGGTTGTTGCCATCGCCCGAGAGGGCAAACCGGTACAAGGTCCGGTTAAGTACTACCTGGTAACTTATTTTGACGGGCCGCCGCAAAATCCAAAGGGCGAATTAGCTAAAGGCGCAAGTGTTTTTGTAACTAATCATATGATGTTCAATGCAGCACCAAGTGATAAATCTTAGCCCTGATCTGAAGCAGATCAGGGACGAGGGGTATGAAATTGAAATAAAAGGTGGGTACGTATGTATCCACCACATACCTTATGTTACTACGGAAAAAGAAATAAAGTACGGGGTCCTTGTTGATGCATTAAACCTGGATAGCGCCGATGTTGCAGGCCAACCGCATAATCATACGATGTACTTTTCAGGTGACATGCCCTGTCATGCTACTGGCGAGGCCATGGCCGAAATTGTTAACTCCAGCCCGAATAAGCCGCTGCTGGAGGGCGTAACAGGCAATCACTATCTTTCCAGCAAGCCGGAAGGGCGCCTTAATTATGATGATTATTATGAAAAGATTATTCGTTACGTCAATATGATTAGTGTCGCCGCAAGGGCTATAAATCCTGTTGAAACAGCTAGAACATATAAACCGATGGCTGATGAAGAAGAAAGCGGTGTGTTTAATTACTACGATACGAATTCCAGCCGGGCGAATATCCTGGAGCTGAGCCAGAAATTTAAGGGCCTGAAAGTCGGCATCATCGGCTTGGGCGGAACGGGTTCCTATATCCTGGACTTTGTTGCTAAAACACCAGTATCGGAAATACACCTTTTTGACGATGATGAATTCAACGTACACAATGCGTTCAGGGCACCCGGGGCAGCTTCGATTGATGACTTAGAAGGCAAGTTTGCAAAAGTGGACTATTTCTACGGCATTTATTCTAAAATGCACCGGGGGATAAAGCCGCAAAAGGCGTACATCAATTCTAATACTTCTGATTTGCTGATTGGGCTGGATCATATATTTATTTGCGTTGACAAGAACTCAGTCCGGTATAGCATTATGCAATTATTGTTACAAATGAACATCCCTTTTATTGATACGGGGATGGGCGTGACTTTAGTAGACGGACAACTTACCGCGCTGCTTCGTACGACTACGGGCACCCCGGAAAAGAATGACCACCTGGATACGCGGGTCACCTCTGATGATGGCGATTATAACGAATACGATGAGAATATCCAGATAGCCGAACTCAATGCGCAGAACGCCATTTTTGCTGTCATCAAATGGAAAAAATTGTTGGGTTTCTATCAGGACCGCCGGCGCGAATATCACTCGTCATATACTTTAAATGTAGGAGAAATATTAAATGGAGACATTAAGGCACAAGTTTGTTGATGCTATCCCGGAAAAACTTGAGGCGGGGACGCTTTATATTTCCATGCAACGCCGTACGGCGTTGCACCTTTGTATTTGTGGCTGTGGTAATGAAGTGCCTACACCATTTTCTCCCACAGACTGGCAATTAAGCTTTGATGGGGAAAATATATCACTGACGCCGTCTATTGGTAATTGGGAGTTCCCATGCAGGTCGCATTATTGGATTACCAATAACCGTGTTGAAAAAGCGGGTAATTGGGACGATGGTCAAGTGCAAAGAGGCAGGGATAGAGATAAAAAGCGTAAAGCTAATTATTACGCAAAATCAGCTGATTTTCAGGAATTGAAACGAGAAGCGCCATTAAAGGAAAAATCCAAGGCTTTGAAAAAGAAGTCACGGTTCGATAAGCTGAAATTGTTTCTTTCCTCTTTTTTTAATTAAAAACAACTATCGAAAGGAGGTATTTAAATTGAGTAAAATAACTGTTAAAGTAAATAAAAGCGCCGTTACCGGAAGGTTTGTTTCCGACCAGCAGGTTAAAAACAATCCAAAAACTACTTACGTTCAAACCGTAAAAAAATCCAGGTAACCGATAACGCAATCCAAAATAGTCATAGTTTCATGCTATGGCTATTTTTATATATTGTAAAACAAGTGGTGTACTTCAACCAGCTTAAATTCATCTGAGGGCAACACATGATTGGATAGCATGTGCGTGGTCGCTATTTTTTGAAAATTGCTGCGATAGGATGTATGCGCTCTAATCGCACCTTCGGCTTCGGTTAGCACATTGGTAAGGCTTTTGTTTTTAACAAATGTAATCATGATTCCGTAGTTTTGCCGCCAGGTCAGGTAGCCCAGTAGCTGGTCTATAGTTTCGCCATACTTTTTTTGACCTACCCATATTTTACATTCGCATACCAGGATGTTTCCCTTATCGATGTGTAAATAAATATCCGATTTACCGGACGAATTAAAAGTTTCGCCGGTTGCTTTACCTTGAAATACGTTATTTAGTCCTACAAGTAATATGTTTCTGTAATCGTTCTCATCGCTTCCTTCAAAGGTGGCCGGGGTCTTCTCAAACTGGGTACCTGAATTATCCAGTATATGTATGATGTCTAAAACTTTGTCCCGGTCGATCACATAATTCTCTGGCTGTGACGGGTTAGGTTTTACCCGCTGGACAAGCGGCTTTTATTAAATGATATATCTGCACCATTCGCTGATCGTTAACGGTGCGCCTGATGAACTCGTCAAAGTTCAGGCTTATCACTTTCCCCGCCTTTGCGATAGCTTCCAAATGCATATCCTCATCTGAAAAAACTATCTCCATATCCTGTGTTTTCGCCAGGAACAAAGAGCTAAGGTCTCCCAACGAGGCCGACATTCTTTTACCAACTATCCAATTATCGAACCCATCATCGGTATGTCCAATACTCAGGCCGGTATGGACCTGGATCTGTTTTTTTAACATCAGGCCATATTCGTTAAGCTTGATGCTCGATACGGAAATACTGTGACGGGACAGTATACCACTTAAAATATTATGTTTACCCAGCCGCGCCAGCAACTCCATATCGTTGATCACAAACATTAGCTTCTTACATTAAAAGTTAAACCATTAAACTCCTGCTTTAGATGATCAATTTTCATTGCGCATAATTCAGCTGCCTTTGACCAGGAAAGCTTTTTTTCATTTATCCCCTTTACAATCATGTTTTTAAAGCGGGTCGCCTGTTCCCGGCATTTGAACTTGCCGAAATCATTTTGATTATTGCCACCTTTATACCATTCATTATAGGCTTGCCACCATTCATCACTGGTTTTCTGGTCGATATAATCCGTTTGTTTCGCCCGTATAATCAATGCTTGTATAGATATACCATACCGCTCCTTAATCCGCTTAAGCTCAGCCAGTGAAATCGTAGTCCTGTTTTTTCCAAACTCCATATACACCGCCTCATCCACAATCAGCACAGCTCCTGCAAAAAAATCGCAGTAATATTCAACCTTACCGTCAGAAAAGCCATCTATAAACTCCAGAACGATATGCCCGAGCTCATGCAGTGCCGTTAGCCGTTTTCGTTCTAAAGTCGGAATGCGTTCGTTCAACACAATAATGGGAATATCCTTATTGATGGCGCCACTTAACCCCAAAAAATCTTCTGACCTGTTCACTTCAACAACTAGTATCCCCCTTGATTCAAGGGTCTCTACCACATCATCAATAGGCGCATTGCCCATCTTCCATTTTTTCCGAAGCGTTTTCGCAGCTTTTTCAATGTCTTTCTCATTGGCTATTTTTACACCTTCCAGCGGGTTATCAAAGACACGGTTATAGCCTAACAGTTGCTCCACTTCTAAATACTTGGAAACATAATCGACCACCAACTTTTTAACCTCCTTTAAGTGTGTGCCGATGTTAAAGATCTTGGGAGCATCCCTGAACTTTATATTATCAAAATCCAATGGGCTGCCATCAGCGTTCTCATAAAAATAAGTAAAGGGAACAGCGAATACATCCGATAGCTTTAGCAGTGTTTCAGCTCCCGGCTTCGATAATCCATTTTCAAATTTAAATATGGATTGCCTGGCTATTCCGATTTGATCAGCTAACTGCTGAAAGGAAAGTGCCTTGCTTTCCCTTAAATCTTTGAGCTTTAATCCTAATAAATTTTCCATACCACAAATATAATACATTGTAACCTAAAAAACAAATTTATTATTTTTTAGGTTACATTATCGCAATTTATTGCGATGCTGTAAGCATTGATAAAATAAATCTTAGCTAATTTCGCAGCCGTAAACGTTCAATTCTAATAAACCTATGAGATGGACAAAACTTGGCGAAAGGTTTTTTAAAGCTTTATTTGGTGGCGGGGATGTGCTGGCAAAAGAGAAGATCATTATTCAAAAACTTAAGACCTGCCAGAATGAAAAGGAAATTATTGCGTTTTGCAAAGGGCTTGAATTATTAGGTACGACTTATTCATTCCCTACGCTAATGGCGCTGCTTAAAGATGAGCCACCCCATATGATTGAGCGGGCTTTGCAAAACGCATTCAATAGTATCGCGTTCAGGTACCTGAGCGATAAAAGTTTACCACATGACTATTTCAGCCCGCGCTTTTGGGAACCTACCTGGACGGGGAGTAAGACGGAGTTTTTAAGTTTAATGCAGGTGTTGGAGAATGTAAATAAGGATAGTTTGAACGAAGAGGATTTGGAGAGGTTGGCTACAGCTTTTATCAAAGAATTAAACCTCGATATATCACCATACCAAACGTACAGCGAGTTAAAGCTATGTGCGGCCGACTGGGATATAGGAAAAGACGTTGCTGCTTTAATAGAGGGGACGCAGACGGATATGCTGATACAATCCGTACTGGAAGATAGTAATATCGGGCTTAACTCGGAGATGGAGGAGTTAATAGTCAATCAGAAAAACGACTATTTGTTAACCCGTGTAAGGTTATTTGAGAATTTCGATGCCAATCACTATATATTGGGAAAAACAACTTGCTTGAACCGATAATGAAAATGCCGGTAGGCAAAGCCTACCGGCTTGGATAAGCATTTAGTTTTGTTCCAATGTGGCTGTTTCGGGTATTAAGATGATACTTTGGTTACCGAGCAGGTAGCACTGGTTAAAACAATAACAGCGCAATCCGCCATCTTGCTGTACCGCGCTGGTCAGGTAGCGGAAGCTGAATCCCAGGTCCTGTAAATACATGGTGCTGAATTGTTCGCCGCGTTTACGCAGTTCGGTTAGGATGCGGTAGTTATTCAATAAAGTTTTTTGAATGGTGGCGATACATTCCGGCTGGCTTTTGGCTTCAAGGGCGCGTTTGTGATTGTTGTAACTTGTTTTGCACATGCTGTCACAAAATTTTTGATCTGCGCGCCCGACTAATTTGGCACCGCATTCCTGGCATTTCCTGATTTCTTTTAAAGCTTCCATAACGTTAAAATTTTAAGTGAAAAATTTGAATTAATTATGGTACCGGGCACGGGACAAGCGACGAAGAAAAAAAGGAACCGGAATAAATGGGTGCGCGCGGAGCGGCCTGTGGGTTTATGCCGAACGCTTTTTTTTGACCCGGAGCGAAGCCCGTATTTTTGTGCCGGAATTGATGAAAAACAAGTGATACGTTTTTAAACGGCTATAGTCGTGTATTTTACGATTGTTCCGGGGCCAATTTCTCAATTTTGAGCTATGGAGCGAAATAAACCGTTTAGCAATTTGCTGGAAACTGAAATGTTCGGTGACGGGATACGTCATTATTTTGTTGATTTGAGAATGGCGAGAAATCATACGCCTTATTTGCAAATTACCAGGAGCGATAGGGTGACGGGTGAAAATGAGCCGGCTAAATACGAACGGGCGGAGGTGCGTGTTTTCGAGGAAGAAATTGGGATGCTGATCGAGGCGATGTCGACGGTGCTGGGGCGGTATAATGCGCAGCAAAAATAATTGCCGGGATAAAATGGGTTTTTCACGCAATTTATTGTGGTTTATACGGAATGTAAAGCGGCTTTTTAGTTAAGTACCGAAGGCCGCTAATTTCGCCGCCCAAGAGATTGTTGACAATTAAAACATCCGGGCGCATTTGTTTTCGGGTAAGGATTCAAGGCCTGGCCACCGATGAAATCCCGGGTGTTTTAAAAAGCATAAGCGGTGGGGGGTATTAAAGGACATCTGAGGTTATAAACCCAAAGCAAGATTCAATCCCTGCCGTTTTATTTGGTTAAGATTTAACCCGGGGAAATTAATGATGTAGTAAGGATTAAAACCTATTCAAAGATTTAATCCCGGGTTTTAAAAAATAAGCGGTGGGGGGAATTAAAGCACATCTTAGGTTTCAGGCCCAAGGCAAGATTCAATCCTCGTCGTTTTATTATGACACCGGGGACATTAAGGATGGTGTAAAGTATCTGGCTTATTCATCGACAAAATCCCGGTGTCATTCTGATTTTTGCTAATGGATGATATAAAAACAAGAAAAAAGAATTACACTTATTTTATAGGGACGGACATTTCCAAGAATAAGCTGGATCATGCGGTGATGAAAGGGAAACAGTTTCTTTTCCACCGGGAAACGCTAAATGAGCCTGAAAAGATCGCGGCTTTTATCGCCGAGTTAAAGACACTTCCTGGTTTTACCATTGGCCGCGCTGTGTTTTGCCTGGAGCATACTGGCCTTTATGGGCAGCCGCTTTTGTACGGGCTAAAAAAAGCAAAAGCTAACGTGGTCATTGAGGACGCGAACCAGATCAGGAATTCGCTGGGTAACATGCGGGGTAAAAATGATAAGCTTGATGCAATGCGCATTGCGGAATATGCCCATGGTAACCGCGAAAAACTTCGTTTATGGGTACCAAGAAGGCCTGTTGTCCAGCAGCTGGCGGAACTGATGACGCTTCGTAGCCGGTTGAATACTGTGCATGGCGCTATTGCGACGCCTTTAAAAGAGCTGGCGCAATTTAATAAAAAACAAAAAAGCAATCAGCCGGCGCGGTTCTGCCAGAATACTTTAAGTGCGATTACCAGGGATAAAACTGAACTTGAAAGGCACATTGCCGACGTTATCCAGGCTGATGAACGATTGAGGCATTTAATGGCTATCGTCAGCTCGGTGCCATATATCGGACCGGTAACGGCCCTGCAGATCATTATCTCGACCAACGAATTTATCGATATTCATAACCCTAAGAAATTCGCTTGTTATGCGGGCGTCGCACCGTTCACCCAGGAATCAGGTACCGTTAAAGCGAAATCCCGTGTCTCGCACATGGCCAATAAAAAGGTTAAAGCGCTGCTCCACATCTGTGCCATGGCGGCGGTTAGCCGTAACACTGATCTACGGGCATATTACTTGCGAAAAACAGAGGTCGAGGGTAAACATAAGATGAAGGTTTTAAACGCGGTAAGATATAAGCTGATCCTGCGGGTATTTGCGTGTGTTAATCAAAACAGGTTATTTGAAAAGGATTATGTAAGGAAAACAGCATTATGTTTAGTGGAGGATTAGGATGAAACACATTATAATCGGAGACCTGCACGGTAAAAATGTTTGGCGGCAGGTTGATGTCGAAAAGTATGACAAGATAGTTTTTCTCGGAGATTATGTGGACAGCTTCACTTTACCGGATTTGGTGATCGATCAGAATTTACAGGACATTATTCAACTAAAAAAAGACTTTCCGGATAAGATCGTCCTTTTGTTAGGTAATCATGATGTGCAATATATGTTTTATCCATACCTCAGGTGCAGCGGTTTTCGCGATAGTATGAAAAGACCGTTAAAAGCGCTATTCAATATTAATGAAAGTTTATTCCAGATCGCCTACCAGCACGGGAGCTATTTATTTACACATGCTGGTTTGACAAACGCCTGGTACCTGGAATTTATGCAGATCCCGAGATGGCGTATAAAAGATAGCCCGCAGACGCTTGCTGATATTCTGAATGCCGCTAACGACAGCCGCAATTGTTCTTTAATATACCGGTGCGGTATTAGAAGAGGTGGTGAAAGAGGCGGTGGAATCATATGGGCGGACAAGAGTGAGACGGAGACAGATATGCTGGTCGGCTACCACCAGGTCGTTGGCCATACGCCGATTGATGAGGTATATAGCTTATCGTATGGGGACACATCCATCACCTACGTGGATGTGTTGGATAACAAAACTTATTTTCACGAGATCGATTGTTAAATGACCGGCGCAGAATTTGAAGATTTTCTAAAATCAATCGGTGGCCTGGTTGATGGCCGGTCGCCGGATAAGAAGGCAATCTTTGTAAACATTTGCCAGTGTAACGATGGCTGGCTGGAGTTAATAAAGGATTTAATACTGGAACTGATTGCAGCCGGCTGGAATAGGGAGATAAGACAGATCAAAGAGAAGTTTGGCGGGTTGAGCTTTTACGCTAATGGTATACCTGATGAGGATTTCCATATTGTTCGTAAGTATACTATGAAATCTTACGCAACATGTGAAGTGTGCGGCAGTATGGATAATGTAACATTAAGGGGGAAAGGCTGGGTCAAAACGTTGTGTGACAAGCATAATTAACGGCCCGTATCCAGCAATGCCTGGTCTTGCCGCTTTAATATCTCCATCAGATCGCCCCCGGACTTAATATACTTCCGTAAAAAGTGTTTGTCGATCCAGGGCATCGTTTCCGCTCCCCTGCATTGTTCTGTCCAAGTTGTTTTAAATTGTGCTTTTTCATCAGTTGATAAAGCGGTAGTCTTTGTCCGGCACCATTGGTGTACGAGCACTGCTGTTTCGTCACTTTGATCGGCCGGTAATTGTATCGTTTTCTTTGCCCACATACAAAGTTTATGAAAAAACGGCTGACCTGCTTCAGCAGGTACAATATCGAAAGGCATTCCGCAATAATAACATTCATCGCTGCTAAAGGCTAATGTTTCCGTTAGCTGCCGTTTAATTATTCGTTTTTGGTGCCGGTCCGTTTTCGCAGCATGTAAATGCTGCCACGGCGGGCACTGTTCCCCCTCAACCGCTTTGGTGAGCGCCCCCCTTAATTCGTAACGCTGCTCCAACGACAATGGTTTGGCCTTAATATTACACCAGCTGTGTGCATTGACAAACTGCGGTTCGGCATCCTGCTCTGAAGGCAGCCAAAGGCGCTGTAGGGTTTTCTTCGCATATTTGGAAAACTGCTTATTCAGCGGATCAGTCAATGGTAACGAAATCACATCAAACGACAGGCCGCAATAAAAGCAATGATCGGGCAATGCCGTTGCTGTGAATGGACCAGCAGGAACGGTTGATAAGCTATCCATAGGTATTAATAACTGGTGCGGCAAAAATAAGGACTTTGCCAATAATAATAAACAACAATGCCCTGCCGGAAACGGGCAGGGCGTTGTTTGTACGATACGAGGAGTTTACTTAGCCGCCTTGCTTTTCAGTTCGGTGACCTCGTTACGCCCTGCCTGTGCCAGTGTTTTGATTTCCTGGTAGGCTTTGCGTAAACGGGTGCCTGCGGCTTTGTTACCTTTTTCATTGAACGCTTTAGCGTCTGCTTCTGTGGCGGCTACTAAGTCTTTTAATTTTTGAAATGTTGACATAATTTAATGATTTATAAAATGATGAATTAAAGATATTTATTTTTTAGCTAACGGACATGCCCTTGCTTTTGCCCTGTTTTTGGCTTTGGGTTTTGTCCTTGTTCAATGCCTCGTCGAGTTTGTTGGACTTGGATAAATCCTTCTTTTCTACGCGGTCGCGTTTGACCGTGTTGCCAAGTTCGTCCCTGATGTTGAGGGTGCGAAAACGCGGGTTCGCTTCGATATACATTTTGGTTTCTTTCCCGTCAACGTCCATGGTGACCTGCTGCATGTTGCCTTTTTTGAGCGAGGCCTCCAGCTGTCCTTTTTGCTCGGCGTCAGCTAATTCTTTGATGGGAAAGCGGTTAAGCGCTTTGTCCAGGTCGTAGCCATAATTCTGGTGGAACTGCTGCACCTCGTAGTTCCCGTATTTGTCTTTTTGGGAAAAGTCCAGTTTCAGCCAGGCTTTATAACGGTCGCCGCTTGCGGTAAAGAGTTCTTTGTTGACCGAACGCCCGGCAACCAGGTTAAAGGACTCCTGCGCAGTGATGTTGTTACCGTTCCTGATCTGGAAGGATTGGGTACGGTTAAAGGCTTCATCATTACTTTTCAGCGTGGCCTCGTAGCGGTTAAAGAAATACATATCCGTAATGTCCGATTTGCGGAAGTGCAGGGTATATTCCACATTGTCTTTAAAATGCGTGGCCTCGTGGCTCAGCTTGATCTCGGGCTGCTGCTGGATAATAAACTTTTCGAGCGGGTCGTGTAGCGCTTTGCCGAATCCCAGCTTTTCGAGCAGGTTCTTGTTGTATGCTAAATTATTTTCATTGACTGCCATAATGGTATCGTTTAAGGGTTTGATAATTGCTTCTTGTTCGTATTTGGGCGCATGGAGCCGGTTCCAAACCGTTCTCGCGGATGGCAGGCCGTCAAACTCCCGCCACTGGTTCTGGCCGTCCAGACAGGCGGCAAGGCCGGTGATCTCGATGCGGTTACCGGGGTGGACATCATAGGCGATATCCACCCAGAATTTACCGTCTTCCACTTCTGCCAGGCCGAGGACATTGGCATTACAGATGCCACTCAGGTCATCGGCCATGACATCGGCGTATTCGGGGTGGTAGCCCGCTTTTTCCAGTTGCGCGACCAGTTCTTCTTCGTTGCCGACGATCTGCATGTTAATGGATTTGGTTATTGCGCAATAAGACCGGGTAGCCGTTTTTGAGGTGCACTTTGATGCGCTTTATCTTTTTGCTGAATAAACCTTTCGCGGCTTCAATACCACCGGCCGCAGCCTGCGCGCCCAGGCTTTCGTCCATAGTGAGCAACTGCATACTTTCCACCGCATTGTTCGCACCATCACCAGCGGCACCTGCCAGTTCTGCCTCTGGTGCAGGTACACCCGGCATCCCGTCATGGTCATACACGGTTAACCCAACGGGAATGATGGCGTTGTCCAGCCGGATATTTTTGATGTCCACCAGCAGGCGCTGGTTGGTAACGGTGGCCGTGCCATAGACTGTGCTGCCTTTAGGTATTACGATCCCTTTGATCACCAGGCTGTCGTTCAAACGCAGCTTGACAGCTCCACCCTGTAAGATCTTTTGGTTGCCGTCAACTACGGCCGGTAGTGCTTTAAATGGATTTTCGGTAACCACAGCAGGCTTGTTTTCTGTTTTTACCTGTTCCGGGTGCTGTATATCCTGTATTTGCCCAAGCATTTTGGATAGCTGTTGCATTTGGGGGTCAGGTTCCGAATTGCCATTCATGGCTTTCATCATTGTTTCCAGCTTGTTCATCTGCTGCGTAAAAGCCTTATCCTGTACCGTATTTCCGGTTGCCGGGGCGACTGCCGGCTGCGGTTGGCTGATCTCGCGGTTGATGTCAGCCAGTTTTTGATTGATTTTTACAACGTTAGGATCGGCATAGCCACTGGTCAGCAGCGAATTGTGCGTGGCTGCTGCATTGTTCGGAGTGGTTTTAAAGCCGAATTTCTGCAATAAAGGGTTATTGTTATCGGATTGCTGTTTGGAAGAATCCTGTTTGGCCTGGTCGTAAAAGCTCATTTTATTACCTGCTTTTTGATGTTTATCGAACTTCGCGCCCGGCAGGCTGGTATTCAGGCTGCTGCCGGAACTGGTGACCTGCGCAGCGGGATGGCGTTGGAAATTCCAAAAGAGCAGGGCCAACAGGGGAATGAATAATAAGGGCAATAAAAGCAATGCTTTACGTGTCCGGTAAAATTGCGGCGGGTGTTTTAATGTCGTATTCATAATTAATTATTAAAATGATTTGATAATAAAATAGAGGCAGAGGCTGCCAAAAACCAGTACAAATAGCGCCAGGGCGATCACTTTGGACGCAAGGCTCCAGTAAGCTGTTTTACGGTTCAGGTAGTCTGCCATTTTGTTTTGTTTGCGGACAATAGCGTCCGCAATTCGTTTAACTAATCCATCTTTGTTCATGGTTTTGAACTGCTGGTATTTAAATCCTTATTCTCGATGATCTCCCACTTTTCAATCAAAAAACCATGCGGGTTATTGTCTGAACGCGGCACGTTCCGCAGGTAGCCTTGCGTAATCAAACTGCGGCTGGCAGTCGAACTTGTCCTTACCAATTTTTCGGTCGCGAAGCATTTGAAGAAAAAGGGGCAATGGTTCATATCCAGCTGGATGCTGTCGATGGTGACCTGCTGGCTGATGTTGCCGGAAATCAGGTTGGAATAGAAACCAGACTCTTTTAAATCGTCATACTGCGTTTTGGCGCTGGCATCCGCCAGGTAAAGCGACTTGGTGACCGTGACCTGTATCTGCTTGTCATCCGGGCTGAGGTTAAAGAAATCCTCGTGGAATACCTTGATATGATCACGGGCCTCTACCGGCGTATTGGTTTTCTGATCTGCGGCGAACGCTTCCAACGCTTTGCCGTTGGCCAGGATGTAAATGTGGTTTTTAAAGTCTGTCGAACTTTGGTAGCTTTTATACACCGTATAGCTGCTGATCATGACACAAGCCGCGATGAGCAAATAGCTAAACAGCTTAATGTGTTTAAAAGCACTATCAATATTTTTGAGTTGCTGGAACATAGGTTATTCGTGGTTTTATTGTTTTTTAAAGGAACTCATGAGCTCGCTTCCGCTCGGTTAATCGTCTGATAATTTATTTTTTTGATAATTGTTACCGCTCTTTTTGTCTTTGAAGTAGCCTTCTGACTCGCTGTTGACGGCATAGCTTTGAGCCATGTTTTCGCGCTGGTTGCCAAATTCATCGGCCTGCATACCACCGGCAGCACCTGATACCGCAGAACTTACGGCACGGGTGGAACTGCTGACCAGGCTATTGATCTTTTGCAGCAGCGCGTTACCGCCACCGGCATGCACGATATAATTGGCGGTGCTGGGCACGGTAAAATAGCCGACAATGCCAATGAGTAAAAAAATGAGGTAAGCTACGTCTGTCGAATTAAAGAAGGTATCGCCTGAACTTTGGATTTGTGCAATATCCAATTGCAGCATGTTTTGCTGCACCTTGCCGATGATAGAACCAAAAATATTGGCGACCGGCAGCCATAGGAACACGTTGATGTAACGGGCCATCCAAACCGTGAGCGTATGCTGGAAACCGTCAAAGACGGCAATACCGAAAACCAACGGCCCCAATATGGCCAGCACGATCAGTTGAAAAGTCCGGATGGTATTGATACAAAGCGCGGCGGCTTCATACAGTACTTCCAATACTTCGGACATCCATTCTTTAATACTGTTTTTAAAATTGTACTCGGCCTTGCTCATGGCAAACTTCATATCGTTGCCGACACTGCCCAGCATGCCTTCGTTGCTGTCGTTCGGATCATCGGGATGCGTGTATTTGTACCATTTGTCCCTATCGCCGCTACCATCCGAGCCGACATACATTTGCCATTGCTGGGTTTGCTGTTCGGCGGCGGTCTTTTGTTGTAACAGGGTTTGAATGGCCTGGTTGCTGTCCTGCACCATGTTATTCGTGGTACTGACCACCGGTTGCAAAACACCGTTCATGACGGCAATCACGGTGGGGAACAGCATAATGGCGATACCCAATGCAAAGGGCCGTAACAAAGGATAAAAGTCAATGGGCTCGGCGGCAGCGATGCTGCGCCATACCCGCGAGGCAATATACCAGAGCGCGGCAAAGCCGGCGATACCCTGCGCTGCGCCAATGAGGCTGCTGCATAAGGGCAGCATCTGGTTATAGACCTGTTCAAGCGTGGCTTGTAGTCCTGAAATACTGTCCATTTTTTTTAATAGAGTTTTTGTAAGGTGGATAAATCGTTTAGGGCATGTTGCCGCTGCATATCCAGCACGGCGGTTTCCTGGTCAAAGTGCCGCAGGAAAGTGAGCTTATCATCGGTATCATAATAAATACCGTCAATAGCACGCAGCCTTTCGTCATCGCTCATCCGCAATTTACCACCCGCTAAAATGTCGGCCAGCTGGCTGATGTTTTGGAGGCTTTGCTGCAAGAGCGTAGTATAAACATTGGCCAAGTATGCCAATTCATTGGCATTAAACCTGCCGCCCTCCCGGAACTGTTTATAGTAGCGCACATACTCGGTCACGATATAGCCTTGCTCCAAAACGATGTCGGCGACATGACCATATTTGGCGACGGCCGGGCTGACCATCAAAAGGCCATTTAAAAAGGCATTGTGTATATTGAAGGTGCCGTTTTCAATGCTCTTGACCTCGTTGTAGCCGCCATCGATAATGGTGTAACCCGTCTTCATGTCACTCAATATCCCTTTCAATTGGGTCAGCTTCTCAATGTCGAGTATGAGCTGTACCATGTCGCTGCTTTGGCGGTAAATAGCAATAGCACCAATAAAATTTTAATTCGTTTCATACAAAGAGTTTAAAGTTTGTGTATCGTTGGCGCCCTGTTGCCTTTGCAGGGCCAGCATACGCACGGAATTACAGAAGCTTTGCGAAAACTGGTATTTGTCCTGCATATCGGCATGAATCTTAGCCAGCCGTTTCAGGCGTTCACCATCGGTCATTTGCAGTGTGCCGTATTGCAACAGGTTTTGTAG
>Ga0206949_1267_pt1 | contig 15145 bp, 9 predicted proteins | sample Alteio_BWOrgHeat_40_FD_153240 | JGI IMG/M metagenome (GOLD analysis project Ga0206949, IMG submission 153240) | Enriched cells from forest soil in Barre Woods Harvard Forest LTER site, Petersham, Massachusetts, United States -... | ecosystem: Environmental > Terrestrial > Soil > Temperate forest > O...
ATCTCATTGTCGCCCAGGCCATCATTCATAGAGAAATTCTCAAACTTCTTTCCATCATAACGACTTACGCCGGTCTCTGTGCAAAACCATAAATAACCTTTTGAATCCTGTAAGGCAAAGTATACAGTGCTATTCAGTAATCCGTCTTTTACGGTAAGATGTGTGAGATTGAGGTTGTCTGCATGAGTTGGTAAAAAAGAAAAGGTAAGCACAATAACCAGCATCAACGCCCTTAACGCAGCACATGAAGCGACCCGGATAAAACGACCTATACCCATGTATCCAAGTTACAATTTTTTTTTGAAGGTCAACCTGCATCGGCGACATGGCGGCCTGTTTTTCCGGTCATATCACGGTAGCGGCATTGTAAGTAACCTATGAACCTGCTACCGTACAAGCGTTACATTGCCTTGTTTTTTGAATTCTGTACCATCGGTTGTTACGGCATCTACTTCGTAGACATAGACATCGAATGGTTGAGGAGTTCCGTTGAAAGTGCCGTCCCATCCAATGTCGATATTTGAGGTCTCGAAGACTTTGTTTCCCCATCTGTTGTAAATGCGGAAGTATTTCAGCGTAGCCATACCACGTTTGATTATCATGAAATCTTTGTTGATACCGCCGCCCGGGGTAAAGGCATTTGGCAATGTGAGTATGGTTTCAGGGTCGACATAGATGCTAACGGAATCGATGACTTTGCAACCCCATTCTGTGGACGCATGAACTGTGTAATTAGTACTTACTACCGGACCGGCTACAGGATTTGAGTTATGTGCGTCATCGAGGCCTGTAGATGGGGTCCATGAAAAGTGAACGCAATTAGTCTGCGGTGAGATCTGATACGATTCGCCGGGATATATTGTAGCGGCTCCGCCCATGGAGATAACGCCCGAAGGGTGTATGTTCACATTTATGCTGAGTGTGTCTTTACAGCCAAATGAACTTGTGGCAATTGCAGCATACCTCTGCGATGTGATCGCTTTTACCCATGGTTTGCTGCTCAATGAGTCATCGAGATATAGACCAGGCGTCCATGTATACCTGACGCCGCCGGAAGGCGCCAGCCACACAGAGTCTCCCGGACAGAGATCGTAAGTTGTATCCGGGCGGGCAAAATTGCCGGGATGGACCACCACGTCCATGGAATCGTAGGAAAGGCAACCGGCCGGTGTATATACGGCCACACGAATTTGTGTGCTGCTGCCGGCTGTGAAAACTACCGAGGACAAGTCGGTATTGTCCAGATCTGGCTCCGGCGTCCACTTGTACAGATAGTGTGTATACCAGTTGGGCGTTACCGCAGCATTAATGTGAATGGAGTCGAACTGGCACATGACACGGTTGTCGCCTATGTAGACGCCTGGCATCGGCTGTACGTCGAGATGAAACGAATCAATGATATCAGGGCATAGCGCCAATGACGCTGTTAAAATATAAGTTGCAGATGTATCCGGTATAATCAGTGGCGCAACAACCGTGGATGTGGGTATGCCGGCAGTGGGCGTCCATTGGTAAGTTTGAGATGGGTCGCCTGTTGCTGATACCTGGACAAAAGCGCCGTGGCATATTGCACTGTCGCGGTTGTAAAAATGAAGAGTGTCCCATTTTATGGTTGCATTGACGGTGTCAGCAGACGAACATCCATTAACGGTAACCTGTAACCAGTACTGGCCTGTTGTTGCAGCTACCACTGTGGGTGTGGTAGCTGCGTTACTCCACAAATAGGAGGGTTTGACGTAAGAGACGGAAGAAGCCAGCGTGTCCGGTTTTCCGGAACAGTTCAGGTAGTCAGGACCCAGGTCAACTACAGGGTGCGGGAAAACGGTGACATTGATCGTGTCAGCGCCGGTGCAGCCGCTGTCATTAACCGTGAGTATGTACGTGCCTGTGGTTAACACTGTGATCGATGAGCCTGTGCTGCCTGTGCTCCACAAATAAGTATAACCGACAGGTTGCACAGAACTAAGCACCATTGACCGGTCGTTACAGAATGTAGTGTCGTTTCCGAGGCGGACCACAGGATTTGCAATGTACTTCACATGAAAGGTGTCTATCCTTGTCTGGTAACAGGCTGCGCTGTCGTATACCCACCATTGTCCGGTGGCGATGGCGGAGATAGAGGATGACCTGCTTCCCGTATTCCATGTGTATGATAAAAAACCAGACGGTGCAACGACTGCAAAAGGGGCTGCGGCTGTACAGAGACTGGTATCGTGAAAAAAGTAAGTTGTGTCCGGCATGGTCACATCAACATAGGTACTGTCATTGTCTGTGCATATCTGCTTGAAAGAAATGTCGTCGATGACAAAGTCGTTGTAACTAAGAGCGGTTGTCGCATCATATATACAGATAGTGGCTGTAATAGTACCGGGGCCACTATTCCACTTGGTTGAAAAGGGTACCCAAACACCATCAGGCTCGTTGACGGTAACCGGACTGCCTATCAAAGCGCCATTTATCCTAAACTGAAGCAATGGGTAAGTGCCCGGCCCTCCATTTGTTGCATTTGCAAACCAGGCCGAGAAATCATAGTCAGTATTGGGTATTACGGAGATCGTCTCGCACCACACATCCAGCGGTGTACCTGAACCATTAATGATCATCATATTGCCTGTGCCTGTGGTATGGTCACCGAAATGGGCGAACCCGCCATGAACACCTTTGGGGTCAGTATAGATAGAATAGTAACCTTCAAACAGAAGAGAACTGGGTGGCGGAGAATAGATGTAGGAGCTGAAAAAACCTGTATTGCCCGCGCTGAAATCTCCGTTAACAACAAGGTCGGTACTGAGCAAAGATTTTAACGTGAAATAATAATATTCGGATGTGACAGCAGTAAAGACAGGCGTAAGAATGGTAGTGCTGGAAAGCCCGGTGGGCGGCGTCCATAAATAACTTATTATCGTATCGGAACCCGCAATGGAAGCGGGCATCGTAACAATGTCGTTCAGGCAGGGCCGTAGTGTGTCGGGTAAGTTGATCACGTTCTGACAGGAGTGACATACATAACTAGCGCAGGAAGGACTGCTCTCAGATACCAAACATAATGTGCCTGTCTTTGAGTAAACGTTACCGTAAACATTTAACCCGGTAGGATTAGAGGATACCGTTGTCGTGTTATAGTTATTCACCACAATATTGATCGTATGCGTTCCGGAAGAGAGGTATACTGTACGGGTGAAGTGGGTAAATGCGGAATAGTTTGATACCGTTGGCGCCGCTGCCTGTGAAAACGGCAACGATGCACCGTCTATATTAGTGGCAGCTACGTAGTTATCATTGGCTATATACAGATCCAGCACTATGCTATCTGCAATACACATCCTGAACGGCCTGCTCAGCGTCATTTCGTATACTGAAGTCGTTATTCCGTTGGTATTGTATGTGTTTGAATTGAGACAACTTATCCACCCTCCGGGTATTCCGGAAGGGTTTGTTGCCCAGCCGGCAACCGGCGTAATAACATCAGCGTTGCTCACCGGCACAACGCCAATCAGGCCTGCTATAGGCGTTTTTGTGATAGCTGTGTCTACACTGTCGGTGATGGCAGTCACCAGCCAGTGAGGGTCGATAACCGGAGTTCCTCCGTTAATGCTGCCGGCAATTGCCGATCCGGTGACCGGATCAAATCCTGTATTGATAGTCAGTGCGCCGACCATGCACTGTGCCATTGCAAAATGCACGTAAATGACAGAAAGCAGGAGTAGTATAGGTTTTTTCATAATGTATTTTGTTTTAAGTGTAGCAAAAAACAAGGCATAGCATTATGTAAGGTATTTTCTAAACCTGGGGCGATGGCAGGGAAATTAGTCGGGAACCCGTTTGTTTTAGCAAGCGTCTGGTTCGGGAAGGTGAACGTTGCAGGATTTTGTCCGGTTCAATTGCTTTGCAGTGATGCCGGGCGGTGGCGGGTAGTATGGCCGGAGGGATTCCGCTATGTGAGATGGGGATATTCAGGGCTGTCTATACGCCATCGTGCAGGGCGAGTATGGGTATGTGGCTGCGGTGCGCTATAGCCTTAGTGTGACTATGGTGAAACAGGCTTTCGAAGAACGAATGTTTGCGCGGTATGATGACCAACAGGTCTGTCTTGTTGGTGTTGATGAATTTTTCTATAGCCTGGTCGATGTTGCCATCAAACACAATGTGGTATTTGGGATGCACGGGGTAGAGCATGTCTTTTACCATCATGTCTATGCCTTCATTGAATTCTCCTTTGTGGGTGCCGGGTTGCGCGTTCAGCACATGCAGTTGTGCATTGAATTGCTGTGTGATACCTGTGAGTTGCAGCAGGGGTAGTTCGTTGCCGGTATGCTTGTTGTCGAAAGCAAAGCAGATATTTTTTACGGGTTTGTAAGTAGCGCCGGGTGGTATGGCCAGGACGGGATAAGGCAGATTCCGGAATGCGTCTACGAGCAAGCTATCGGGCCAGCCGGAGTCTTCTGTGTTAGCACCATTACCCACTACAATCATCCAGGGCCTGGTGTTCGATGACGCATACGTGCTGATGCTGTCGAGTATATCGCCAAAGACTACCTCACCGGTAACGCGTATGGTAGGGTATTGTGCGGAAAGGTCCACGGTCAGTTTAGTCATTTCGGCCTCCGCATCATTTTGGGTATCGTTGATGAATGACGCTGGTACAGGCACATCGCTGAACATGAGCGGGATAGAGTAGGAGTGCATGATCACGATATCTGTGTTGCGCTCCAGCGCCATCTGGCAGGCGTAGTGAACGGCATTGGTACCTACTTCTGAGAAATCGGTGGCAACGATGATCTGAGACATAAACATGGGTTTTTCTTAGATGCATAAAAAGTGTGCCAAGTTATTAGTATAAAGTCGTAAGTAGAAAGTATAAAGTATAAAGTCGTAAGTAGAAAGTCATTAGTTAGAAAATGAAGGTATATAGCTGTCTGAGGGCAGATGCTTCGTATTGGCCCTTCTACTGCGGTTGACACTCTTTCGACTTTATACTTTCTACTTTCGACTAAAAGGAAATATCCCCCGCATTTTCACGTGCGTTATTATTTGCATGATTATGTTATCTAATGAGCAAAGTGTATTTTTGCGGGATAAAATAATAAACAATTAATATATGCAGTTGAGACAAACATTACTTGCAGGGGCCGCGGTGCTGGCTTTGGCGTCTTGCGGACAGAACAAGGGCGGCGATAGCGCAGCAGATGCAGGCAGCCGTAACCTCCTGAACCGTGCCAATATGGATACTACGGTGAGCCCCGGAGATAACTTTAACCTGTACGCCAATGGTACGTGGCTGAAGAATAACCCTATACCGAAGTCGAAAACGCGGTGGGGCAGCTTTAACGAACTGCAGGAGAACAACTATAATGCGCTGCACACTTTGCTGGATTCTGCAGCGGGTGTAGTCAATGCAAAGGCGGGCAGCAATATCCAGAAGGTGGGCGACTTTTACCGCTCCGGCATGGACAGCACTATGATAGATAAGGTGGGGATAGCTTCGCTGAACGATATCATCACACGTATCAACAATGTGCGCGATGCCAATGACCTGATCAATGAGATAGCTACGGAGCATACGCAGGGTATAGGCCCGCTGTTCAGTTTCGGGATATCGCCGGACGATAAGAATGTGACGAAGGAGATATGCCAGTTCGGGCAGGGTGGACTGGGTATGCCGGGCAGGGAGTATTATTATGATAAGGACGAGCGTACCGTGAAGATACGTGAGGCATACAAGGTGTACATCCCTAAGATGCTGGTGCTGATGGGTGAAGACTCTGTGACCGCCAAGAAGGACGCCGCAGATATCTACAACCTGGAAATGATGCTGGCAGGTGCATCAATGACCCGCGTGGAAATGCGCGACCCATACAAGCTGTATAACAAGTTCTCGATAGCAGAGATAGACAAGGTAACTCCGGGCCTGGAATGGAAATCGCTGCTGACCAACCTGAAAGTAAACGGCCAGGATAGCGTGATAGTGGGTATGCCTAAATTCTTCACAGAGGTATCTAAGGATATGAAGTCTGTGTCTATAGAAACGTGGAAGAAATACCTGAAATTCCATCTTGTAAACGACCTGTCGAGGTATCTGAGCAGCGCGTTTGATACTACGCACTTTGATTTTTATGGCCGTACGATGCATGGCCAGCAGGAGCAGGAGCCACGCTGGAAGCGTATCATGCAGGTAGTAGATGGCTCTATAGGCGAACTGCTGGGACAGATGTATGTAGACAAGAACTTCAAGCCGGAAGCTAAGAAGCGCATGCTGGAACTGGTGAATAATCTGCAGCAGACTTACGCAGAGCGCATTAAGAAGCTGGACTGGATGACTGATGTAACGAAGCAGAAAGCGCTGACCAAGCTGAACGGATTTATGAAGAAGATAGGCTATCCTGACAAATGGAAAGACTATAGCTCACTGACCATAGTAGGCAACGACTATGTGAAGAATGTAATAGCTTCTGCTACGTTTGAATATAATTTTGAACTGAACAAGCTGGGCAAACCGGTGGACAGGACAGAATGGGGCATGACACCTCCTACGGTGAATGCGTATTACAATCCGGCATTCAACGAGATCGTATTCCCTGCAGGTATATTGCAGTATCCGTTCTTTGACGGAGCGGCTGACGATGCGGTGAACTATGGTGGCATAGGCGCGGTAATAGGCCATGAAATGACCCACGGATTTGATGACCAGGGCCGCCTGTATAATGCAGAAGGTAACCTCAGCAACTGGTGGACACCGGCTGACTCGGCTAACTTCACTAACAAGGCGAACATGGTGGTAGCACAGTTCAACAAGATAGTAGTGATAGATACCAACCACGCTAACGGCTCACTCACAGAAGGAGAGAACCTCGCTGACCTGGGTGGCCTTAACATTGCTTATGAGGCATTTAAGAAGACCAAGCAGGGACAGGGTAATGAGAAGATAGACGGGTTTACCCCTGACCAGCGTTTCTTCCTGAGCTGGGCGCAGGTATGGCGCGCTAACACCCGCCCTGAAGAACTTGCTGCCCGCCTGAAAACGGACCCACACTCACCTAGCGAACTGCGCTGCAATGAGCCGGTGAGCAATATGGAAGCATGGTACAAGGCATTCAATGTAAAACCAACAGATAAGCTGTATCGTCCGGAGAATGAAAGGGCGAGAGTATGGTAAGCTGATTGTTTATACTTAGCATGAACCCCTTGCAGCCTGCTGCAAGGGGTTCATTGTTTTTGGTAAGTATGAGGTCGTGGGAGGAGATATTATCTATAGCCGGGTTTTTGCTCCAGGCGGTTGCATTCGTCCATGTTGCCGAGGCGGAAAGTAACAGGTACTTTTGCCTGCTGCATCTTCAGCTCCTGCCGGCAAAAGAAGCCGAGATGCTGTGCATAAAAATTGTCGGGTACGGGCTGAAGCAGCTGCAATGATGGTGGTGGCTGCTTTGTAATTGTAGTAGTATCTCTATGCGTGGTAATACCTTGTCCATAGCCCGAGTGGGCCAGGGATAAGGTGAAAATGATTACCGTTATGCATTTCATATTAGTACAAAGGTAGGGGGAACTTAGTAAATGGCAGTTGGTTAGTTGTCCAGCTTTACCTCTAATACCTTCGGCCAGTTTTTGCCGGTGATGAAGATGCGGTTGGTGGCGGCATCGTAGGCTATACCGTTGAGCACATCAGGGGCGTGAAGCCTGCCGGAGGGCTGGGGTATACCCAGGCGCTGACGGAGGTTGCTGAGATCGGCACGGGCCACAACGCGGCCTGTAGCGGTGTCTATCTTCAGTATGTTGTCGGTTTGCCATTGGTTGGCATAGAAGTAGCCGTGTATCAGTTCCAGTTCGTTGATCTCATTCACCGGGCCATGCTCATCCGTTACCGCGAGGTGTTTTACTTCTTTGAATGTATTGGGGTCTAAGTAGTGCAGTACATTGGTACCGTCGTCAAATATGAGATACTCACCGTTGTTCGTCATGCCCCAGCCTTCGGGTGCAGAGAAGGTAAATGTTTTTTCCAGCTTCAGCGTAGCTGCATCGTATACAAAGCCCTTGCCTTCCCTATAGGTGAGCTGGTATACTTTGCCATTGAGCACGGTAAGGCCTTCGCCAAAATAGCGGGCTTCCATTTTGGTGGAAGTGATGATTTTTCCTGTTTTCAGGTTGGTTTTGCGGATGTCTGAAAAGCCGTACTGGCCGGTGCTTTCATACAGTACTTTGTCTTTATATTCGAGACCTTCTGTAAACGCGGCGGGGTCGTGCGGATATTCGTTGATGATGTCGTAAGACATGATAGACGGCAGCGGTATGGCACTGCTGTCTGCATTGCTTACTGCCGTAGGTGGCTTAGGTTCATTATTACATGCGGCAGCAAAAACGACTGCAAGCGCCAATATGGAATACCTACTTAACCTTTTGCGTTGTTTCATATCGTTTAAAACCAATGGGATTGTGCTGTACCGGTGGGTGAAGTTCTTCCTGCTCTGTTTGTTCTGCCGGCATATCGCTCATACCGGTAAAGCTGGAATGGTAGGCAATTTCCATACCTGCTGTAATGATCTGGTGGGCAACATCTGCGGTCAGCAAGGACGGCTCGTTGATAATGGACAGGTTGATGTATTCCGGTGGTTTTGCGCTAAGGTCGCTTTTGTGCGGCAGCAGCATCACTATTATCTGGCCTGTTATTGTGGGGTTGAACGTGATGCTGAATCCATCTTCGATGTATTCTTTACGTTCCCCCATACTATTGCGGAAAGCAACGAGCATAGGCATTGGCCCTGAGCGGAAAGTAACAGACGGCATATCGGCGCAGGTGCCATGCATATCTTCATTAAAGGCATGCAGGGTGTCTATGAAAAATCCCTGTTTGTAGGTTGTTTTTTCATTGAGAAAGTTAGCTATCTCCTCCAGCCATGCTTTGAGCTCCAGGTGTTTTTTCATCCATTGGTCGCGCCTATCCTGCACCTGTTTTACACCGCTTGCATACTTCTCGGCTATCTCCAGAATATTGTCCAGCATAATTATTTTATTAGCTTTGTTTTAAATCGTTCGTATGAAAAATCGTCGTCTTTACCTGTTTGTCCTGTTGTTGCTGTTTGCAGGTAATATTTCCAGCGCGCAAAATAGCATTTTCGAAGGAAAAATAACGGATGAAAATAATAAACCCATACCCGGCGCACGAATAAAAATACTCCACACGGGAGATGAGGTAGATGAAGTGCAATCTGATAAGGATGGACTATACTATACCCAGTTGCTGCCCTGGGGTCACTATAATATAAACGTAAGGGCAAACGGTAAATACCTGAAAGGCAGGAAGGTGTATCTGCAGGAACTGGATGATGTGAAGCACTACTACAATCTGAAGATGGCCGGTGATAAAGTAGAGATCACCGTTACGGAAACGAGTCCGTTTACTGCCGCTGCATTTGATAAGTTAGAAAATAGGAAAGACAACTATATGGATTTTGGAAATGGGCGGACATTCCTGATAAGATCTGATGCTGCAACCGGCAAAATGACCGAGTACGCAGTTCCTGAGGCTCCCGGCAAGATGGTGATAAAGTAAAAGGTGCCCGCTTCCAACAGAAAGTTTACTACTGTGTAAACAGCCGTGCTATGAGGAAGGCGGCTGCGGCAGCTAAGGAGCCAATGAGCATGACCCTTACGGCTCCGCCCAGAGGAGGCTGGCCGGTTGCTTTGGCTTTGAAGAATCCAAAAATGAACAGGCAGAGTACGGTGATGCAGGCCGACAGTTTAAGACCGTCTATTGGTGTTGACAGGAAGAAATAGGGAGATAATGGCACCAGTCCGCCGACGATGTAAGACAGCCCTATATTCAGTGCGCTATTGCGGGCACGACGGGCATCGGGTTTCTCCAGGCCCAGTTCGTAGCGCATCATAAATTCTACCCACTTCTCCTTGTCTTTGGCCATTTCCTCTACCACCTGCCGCTGGGTGGCCTCGCTCATGCCCATGTCTGCGAAGATGACACGCACCTCTTCTTTTTCATTGTCGGGCAGGTTATCCACTTCCCATTTTTCTCGGGTTTCTTCGGCGTTGTAATGGTCTATTTCGGTCTTTCCGGCCAGGTAACCTCCCAGGCCCATGGCTATGGAACCTGCAACTATCTCGGCCAGGCCGGCGATAACGATGACATGCGTATCATGCACGGCGCCACTAAGACCGGCAGCCAATGCAAAGGGAACAGTAAGCCCATCGCTCATACCTATAACAATATCTGTAACGAGCGCAGAACTGGTGAAATGTTTTTCGGTGTGGACTTTTGCTGCCATTGGGTATTTCTTTTCAGCCGTGAAATTAGGTAAAAGTAAAATGACGCGATATGACGAAAATCATTTTGTTAATGCACCTCGTGCATCAGTTTACGAATGAGCGGCGACAGCACGATAAGAGCTATGCCCAGTACCAGCGCATAAACCGACAGCCCTTTATATCCTTCGGTATAGGCCATGAGTTTGTCGGTCAGTGAGGCGTTGGGTACTGTAGATGACATATCGGCCCCGAATATACCTGCTGCATATTGTCCGTAAGCGCTGGCCAGGAACAGCAATCCCATCATAACGCCATGCAGGCGTTGGGGGGATAGTTTGGTCATGATAGACAGGCTGATAGGGGAGAGGCACAACTCGCCTAACGTAATAACGAGATAGGCGAGGGTGAACATATTTAAAGATGTAAGACCCTTCACATCTGCAAAGAAGCGGGTGTAGTAGAATACATAGAATGCCAGGCTGACGAACAGGAATCCGAGGCCGAACTTTACCACCGTATTGGGCTCCAGTTTCCACTTACTGAGCCATAGCCATAGCAAACCAACAAACGGGCTCAGTACAATGACGAAAAGTGAGTTGGATGAGTTGTTTATGGCATTCGGGTCTATGTTAAGGCCCAGGACATCGTGATGCAGATTGTAACGAGCGAATAGGCTGAGCGAACCACCTGCCTGCTCGAAAAAGGCCCAGAAGAATACGGAGAAAATGATGAACACCAGCGCCACCACAATTTTCTGCTGCGTGTTATTGAAATACCTGAATACACCATAAAAAATATAAGCGATACATACCAGGTCGGCGGTGATGCAGGCGCTGAATGGCAGCACCAACCCCAAAAGCTTTAGGTTGGCAACGATGGTAAGGGCGGTCAACGCCACAAGTACTATTGTGTATACCATGGCGCCGCTATGTTGTTTTTCGTTGACGGGGCCAGACCTGAATATTTCGTAAATAATATACAACAAAGCCACCGGGCCGATGGTGTACATGAAATCATCGGTATAGGCCGACTTGGTGACCAGCAGCAGTATCAGCGGTATTACCAGTAAAGAACCGACATACACCATAATATCATACAGCCGGATCTTGCTCACCGACATCTTGCCAGCCAATGGCGACAAGCCTATAGGTCCTAAAGTGCGCTTGGTGAAAATGAAAATGAACAGGCCCAAGCTCATGCCAATACCTGCCAGGGAGAAAGCCCAGTTCCAGGAGTAGCTGGACACATAAATGCATAGCGCGCCACCTATGAGCGCACCGATATTGATACCCGAATAAAACAGTCCAAACCCTGCGTCCTGGCGGGGGTCGCCCGCCTTATACAATTGGCCGACCATGGTGGATATATTGGGCTTGAAAAAACCTGTACCCACGATAGTAATGCTGATACCGATGTAGAAAAGCTCGTGGGGAGAAAACGCCAGCGTGAAGCTACCGATGATCATGAGTATACCACCCCAGAATACCGATTTTCTGAATCCGAGCACCTTATCTGCAAATAAACCCCCGATGAATGCAAGGGCATATACGAAAGCCTGTGTGGCCCCATATTGGAGGTTGGCATCGTGATCGCTGAGTTTCAGTTGCTCTACCATAAATATGGTGAGCATACCACGCATGCCATAAAACGAGAACCGTTCCCACATTTCGGACAGAAAGAGATACCAGAGCTGTTTTGGGTATTTACCTTTAAAATCCTGTATCTGCTCGAGCGTGACGGAATTTGCCTCCTGTATTGCGGTCATTTTATGTTCTTTATAATGCATGGCAAAGTAAGTTTTATTTTTTATTCACCCGTTTTTCTGACCGTAAAACTAAATCGGGCATCAGCGGGATTCTACCTGATTTTATGGGTTTTTCCTGTTATTTTTGCGCGCAATGAGCGCTAGGGTATATAGATTTTTATTTATTGTAATGCTGATCGCCGGTGCGGGCTGTGCAAATATTACCGCACCTACCGGCGGCAAGCGGGACAAGACCCCTCCGAAGCTGCTGGAAGCGGACCCGAAAGATTCGCTGCTGAATACGAGACCAAGCCGGTTAGTGCTGCGTTTTGACGAATATGTAACGGTGAGTGATGTGACGAAGGAACTACAGATATCGCCTATTCTGGCCATACAGCCATCGGCAGTGGCGCTGAACAAGCATGTGACGGTGAAGATAATGGATACGCTGCTGGAGCCGAATACCACCTACAGGCTTACTTTCGGGAATGCGATAAAGGACGTGCATGAGGGTAACCCATTCACGAAGTATACTTATACATTCAGCACAGGGGCGTATTTTGACTCGTTGGAGCTGAAGGGAATAGTAATTAATGCGGTAACGGGCCTGCCGGACAGTAATGGCATGTCGGTAGAGCTATATAGTGCCAAGGATGATGATACCGCCATCTCCCGTAAGAAACCAAAGTATGTGACCAAGGTAGGCCCTAACGGAAAATTTGTATTCAAGGGATTACCGAAGCGCAGTTTTCGTATCTATGGTATAAAGGATGTAAACGGCAATATGCTGTATGACGGTCCGGTGCCGGGTGAATGGATAGGCTATAACGAGCAGGCTGTACTGCCCGGCGACACCTTGCCGATAACCCTGCATGTGTTCCCGGAGACGGCGGACACGGGGCAAAAGAAAAGCATGGACTCCCTGGCGGCGACCAAGAAGACGAGAATGGGCGACAGCAAAACGAAGACAAATAAAAAGGACAGCCTGTTTACCTATACTGTGAATATAACGGATACCGGCAACCTGGGTAAACGGATATTTGACGTGAAATCGTTTGTGAAAATATCGTTTAATAAAATCCCTGTGTTGAATCGTGATAAGATAAAACTGACGATAGATAGTGCAGACAACACAACGACACCGGACATTACACTGGAGATAGATTCCATGCACCCCAAAGACCTGTACATAAAAACGGAGTGGGAGGAGAATACAGTGTATACCCTGCGGCTGGCAAAGGGGTTTGCCAAAGATACAGCGGGGAAAGAGGCAGCGCCATCCAAGTATATTTTCCGTACGATGGATGACGATGACTACAGTAAGATGCGCATAAACCTTCCGGGCAAGTATAATAGTAAACGGTACCTGCTGCTGGTGGCTTCTGACAAGGATACTGTATGGTATAAACCAGTAACAGATACCATAGTGAAACTGCGGCAAATAAAGCCCGGAAAGTATACATTTCGTATTATTGTAGATGAGAATGGTAATGGAATGTGGGATACAGGAGACCTGCTGGCTCACAAGCAGCCGGAAGAAGTAATAACCGGCCCTGAGCCACTTGACGCAAAACCGGGATTTGAATACATTACAGATTTTGAACAAAAGCCAAAGCCGAAGTCTAAAGGGATGAAGGATAAGGCCGGAGGGAAATAGAGACCATAGCATTTAAAGAATAAACACACCAGCATATATATGAAACGCACACTTTTACCTTTACTATTACTCCTGGGCCTGGCCGCAATGGCACAGGACCGCATGACGCCAGAGATACTGTGGAGCCTGCACCGCGTAAGCGCCAGTGGCATAAGCCGTGACCAGAAATATGTGTATTACTCCGCTAAAACGGTGGACTGGAAGACAGAGAAAAGCGTGATGCACCTGTATAGGGTGAGCGTGAACGATGGCGAGAAGAAAGAGTGGACAACAGAGGCCGGCAAAACCATAACGCAGCGTTATGAAAGCACCTGGTACAGCACCTACGATAACTTTCTGTATGAGAGCACAGACAGTGGCGCTACCTGGAAGGAGATATACAATGGCCTGCAGGATGCTGAGAACGTATGGGTATCGCCCAATGGGAAGTTTGTAGCATTCTCAAAAGACGTGCTGGTAAAACCAATGCTGGGCACGGATATATACAGCGACCTGCCTAACACGACCGCAAGGGTATACACCGACCTTGATGACCGGCACTGGGATACCTGGGAGGATGGTAAATATTCGCACATCTTCGTAGTGAACCTGAAGGATGGCGGCGCACCAAAGGACATCATGGAAGACGAACCTTATGATTGTCCGCAGAAGCCATTTGGCGGAGCAGAAGACCTGACGTGGTTTCCTGACGGCAGAGGATTTATTTACGTATGCAAAAAGAAATTCGGGAAAGAATACGCGCAGAGCACAAATACCGACCTGTATTATTACAACCTAAACTCGGGCAAGACAGAGAACTGGACCGAAGGAATGCTGGGCTATGATGTGCAGCCAACATTCAGCAAGAACGGGAAATACCTGGCATGGCTGAGTATGGGCCGTGACGGATATGAGGCTGATAAGAATGATATAGTAGTGATGGAAGTGGCCAGCAAAAAAGTAACGAACATGACCGCTAAATGGGATGGGACTGTTGAAGGGTTCATCTGGGCCGACCATGATTCTAAAATATACTTCAATGCGCCCTTTGAAGGTACCCAGCAGTTGTTTGTAGTGCCATTTAATGAGAAAGACAATACCAGCTCCAACGTAGATATAGTAACAAAGGGCAAGTGGGACATAAACGGAATAGTAGGGCAGGCCAGGGACGAGATAATAGTGACCCGCTGCGATATGAACCACGCCACCGAGATATATGCCGTAAAGCCAAAATATGGCGATATGCGCGCGCTAACCTTTGAGAATGATGAAATATACCATAAGCTGCTGATGAGCAAAACAGAGTTGCGCTCCATACCTACATCAGATGGTGCTACGCTGCATGCCTGGGTTATTTATCCTCCGGACTTTGACCCGACAAAAAAATACCCAACGCTGCTGTATTGCCAGGGCGGCCCGCAGAGCGCTCTGTCGCAGTTCTATAGCATACGGTGGAATTTTCAGCTGATGGCGGCACAGGGCTATATAGTTATAGCGCCAAACCGCCGTGGTATGCC
>Ga0206949_1268_pt1 | contig 15050 bp, 11 predicted proteins | sample Alteio_BWOrgHeat_40_FD_153240 | JGI IMG/M metagenome (GOLD analysis project Ga0206949, IMG submission 153240) | Enriched cells from forest soil in Barre Woods Harvard Forest LTER site, Petersham, Massachusetts, United States -... | ecosystem: Environmental > Terrestrial > Soil > Temperate forest >...
ATGAAATATGTTCTCATCCTCCTCACATTTTTCACCTCCACCCTCCACGCACAAAACATTTTAAAATTCGACAAACGATTTGTTGAAAGTGAAGATAAATGGGTTGCCTTCCAAAAAGGCAAAGACACTTTGGGGTATGGTTTTATTTACATTGACGCACAGGCAGGTTTAACACTTAACTACGAAGGAAATTTTATCATATCTGAAGACGGAACTTTTATTCCTAAAAAACTGAATAATACAGGCATCAAAGTAAGGCTTCAGCCCAACCAGGTTCGTGTGGCATTCATCCCTGAAAATAAATTTTCTGAACTTCAGATCCCTGCGGTTCCGGAATGGCTGAAAATTTACAAGGGCGATACCACTTCGGTTGAAAGGCTTTACCGCTGGGGCTTTCTCTATAACGGCTGGAACGAATGTGCTAAAGCTTTGGTATATCTTGAAAAAGCGCGGAAAATAAATCCGCAATTCAAAGGGCTGCCGGTGGAACTTGCCTTTTCATATAATTGTTTGAACCAGTTTGACAAAGCCATACCGGTTCTGCAAAATGCACTCGAAACAAATCCCGCAGATGCGTACATAAACAAGGAACTGATCTATGCCCAGATAAAATCAGGGCAATTAGACAAGGCTGCTGAAAGCTGCAAAAAAGCATTGGCAGTATGCACCGACAAAACGTACAACGGTGAAAACTGTTACAATCTTTTACACAGTTATTATCAACTAAAGGACAAGGCAAATTTTAATGCATGGTTAGCGGAAACTAAAAAGTGGACGGCATCCAATGCAAGTTTAACACGAAGCATACAAACAATGGAGGACGAACTTGCGAAATAAATACAGCGCTCGCAGCTAGCTTTGGGTTTATTACTTCAGCTACACTTTCGTAGCAACGCCAAAACAATGAGAATACCCATCATCATCCGTAAGAAAAAATTCCGTTTGCCCATACTCTCTGTCTTCAATATCTGAAACTTCATATCCAAGCTTCTTCAAACGCTCCCTTGTTTCATGAATATCAACCGGCGCCCAGTAAAGCTGGATGCCGTGATAGTCTTCCGGCTTTGTTGTGCCTGCACGCTGGTTGAGCCAGAACCAAACATTTTCATTGTGAACCATACAGCCGATCAACCTTCCTTCCTGTTTCATTTCACGATCCATGGTAAGGCCGAGGCCATCAACCCAGAAGCGCAGGCTTTTCTCCAGGTCGAAACTGGGAATTACAGGTATGCATGCTTTAACTATCATAAGAGGATTAATTTACAGGAAATGTTATCTTAAAGGTACTACCCTCACCACATTTGGAATTAATATGCATATTACCTCCCAGGATATTTACCCGGTAGTACATGTTGGCCAAACCGATCCCGTCATGCTGTTTTTCCGGGTCAAAGCCTTTCCCGTTATCCCTGGTAACAGCTATTAATTTTTCATCCTTGCATTGAATAGAAATAAGCGCTTTCGACGCATTTGAATGATTTATGATATTCATTACCTGCTCCTGCACGATTCTGACCAAATGTACCTTCTGGTTATTTTTTAATAATCCCTCTACCCTTTTATCATACTTCAACACAATCCTTATGCTATCCGTTTTCCCGAATTTTTCCATTATTGAATTTAATGTTTCATACAATTCAAAATTACGGACAGATTTTTTTGTTATGCAATGACTGAGGTTCCGGGTATCCCTGATCAGGTCGGTCATCATTGGTGGCAATCTCTGCAGATCTGTATTATACCTGTTTATATCCATGAGTGCATGCTCGAGGATCAATTTTATTCCTACAAGACCCGAACAGATATGATCATGCAACTCAGCCGCTATTTCGCGTTCTATTTTCCTGCGCAACTCTACTTCAATTTCAACTTCATCCAGCAGCAGTGAAATATTCGCGGCATTTTCTTGCTGGCTAAAATATCGCAGGTGAACCAGCATTCCATTCATTTTCGGGATGCCCGAAATATTACTTAAGGTTATAAACAAAGGTATCTTTTCGCCGTTCTTACCGATAAATTGCTTGAGTCCTTCATTTAAGAGCGCGGGGTCTTTTTGAATTTCTCCATACAATTCTTTTATTTTTTTTGCCGGGTTTTTATAAACAAGGCTAAAGATCTCCTTACCAACGATTTCGTTGGCCAGGTAACCGATAAGGCTGTGTATAGAAGATGACGCCCAGCGGATAATTCCATGCTGGTCCAGAACGATGATAGATTCCGTCAACCCATTGCCACTTTTCGCTTGCTCCCACTTCATAATAATCAGGTTTATTGAATGTGCAAAGTTTCGATAACAGAAAAAAGTACAGGTACCTTTTTCAAATCAATTTGCTACATTTTCAAACGCCTGGTTTCGGTAAGCAGCAGGTGAAATTCCTTTGTGCCTTTTAAAAAAGCGGGAAAAACTGGAAGCAGACTGAAAGCCCAGTTCATAAGCAAGTTCCTTTACAGAAAGTGTTGTTTGGTGCAATAATTGTTCAGACTCTCTCAGGAGCATTGAATCGATCGTTGCTTTGGCAGGCTGACCTAAATACCTTTTGGTATTCGCATTAAGCTGGTTGGGGTGAACATGCAGTTTTTGAGCGTAATAGTTCGTATTATGGTGCATTTTATATTGCTCGATAATAAGCTGCATGTATTTACTTACAAGAGGCGGCAATATTTGTTTTTGATGATCGTTTTCAATTTTTAACATCCGCTCACAAAGGATGATCAGCTCCAGGATCTTTAAAGCGATCAATTCTTCTTTACTCTTCCTGTTATGGGAAAGTTCGTCAAGGATCATTTCGAAAATTGCCGTCAAAAGTTTTTCCCTTTCCGGATCGATATAAGCATGGAGCATTAATTGTGGAGCAAACAGATTCATTTTTACAAGATGATGTCTTGGAAAACATTGCTGCAAAAAAAACTGCACGTTAAATGTTAAATAGTACCCTTCGATATCATGGCCGTAAGAAGCAGAAGTAACTGTATAAGCAGGAATAACCATCAAAGTCCTCTCTCTTATGTCGAGTGCAATATTTCCTATCTTTCTTTCCCCACTGCCTGCCGATACATAAAGAATAGTAAATTTTGAATGCTTGTAAGGAGGAATAACCTTGCCCAGTTCCGGCAGCATCTCTGCGAGACGAACCAAAAAAATATCCAGTTTCCGGTGCAGGTTTTTATCAAGGTCTATTACTCTTTTACTCCTGTAATAGCTTTTGAAGGCTTTTTTGTAATCTCCCAGCAAAGTTTTTTCTTCGGCAGTCAACATGTGTAGTAAAATACAAAAAAGTGAATTCTTTTTATATTTTATTTTACCGGCAGTTCGTGCTGATAATTACAGCACATAACAAGGTTTTGTGTAATTGATGTGTGGTGTTCGGTAATTCTAACTGCGAAAGCCTTTCAGGTTCTATGAAATTCCGCAGCTTTTGTCGAATATCTTTTGTGCATTCTTTGTAGTTACCGCAGCAACTTCTTCCATTGTTACATTTTTTACTTCGGCCAGTTTTTCGATGATGTATTTGAGATAGCTGCTCTCATTCCTTTTTCCACGAAAAGGAACGGGTGTAAGATAAGGCGAGTCGGTTTCAAGTACCATGTGTTCAAGGCCGATCGTTTCGAGTGCCGCCGGCAGCCCGCCGTTCTTATAAGTGACCACTCCGCCGATACCGAGTAAAAAACCCATATCCACGATCTGCTGCGCCGCTTTGGCATCGCCGCTGAAACAATGAAAGATGCCTCGCAATCCTTTAGCGGAAAAAGGTTGCACGGCTTCAATCGTTTCATCCATCGCGTTGCGTGTATGTATCACGATGGGCATTTGCTTATCCAGCGCCCACTGCATTTGTGTATTGAATGAATCGTATTGTTCTTTTACAAAAGTTTTATCCCAGTAAAAATCTAGCCCGATCTCTCCCACCGCAGCAAAGGGCCGTTTATCCAGCCATTCTTTCACCACCGCGAGTTCTTCTTTATAATTTTCTTTTACATAACAGGGGTGCAGCCCCATCATGGGCACACACACGCCCGGGTATTTTGCTTCGAGCCCCAGCAGATCCGCAATCACTTCGCTGTTGATGGCGGGTAAATAAAATTTGTGCACGCCAACATCCTGCGCACGTTCGATGAGTGCATTGATGTCTTCTTTAAATTCTTCGAGGTACAGGTGACAGTGTGTATCGATGATGGTCATGCTGCAAAATTCCTGATTAATTAGATACAAATGTTTTTAAAGAAGAGAAAATAAAAAACATAGCCGTTGCGTTTATTATGTTATGTTGTTAATGCTCGTATGCATTTAGTTTTATAGGGTACGGAATAATAAGTGCCGGTGTGTCTACACCGGCATCGTTGTTTCGTTCCCTGCAAAGACAGCGTTATAGCGCTTTAAACTCATATCCTTCCTTACTAAAATGTTCCAGCACTTTTGGCAATGTATACTGCATCCGTTCCCAGGCCTTGGTACTGTCGTGGAACACGATGATGGACCCGGGTTTGGTGTGGTAGAGTACATAACCGAGACAGGCTTCCGGGGTCACGTTAGTATCGAAGTCTGCGCTGAGAACATCCCACATGATAGTCTGAAGACTGGAGTTAGAAGACTGGAGTTTTTTTATCTGCGAGCGTTTGATCCTTCCGTAAGGCGGGCGGAATAAATTTGATTGAATGAGGCCGGCTGCTTTATTGATCTCTTCCATATACACATCATCTTTTACTTTCCAGCCGTTAACATGGTTGTATGTGTGGTTGCCGATGCTGTGGCCATCGTTTAGTATTTTTTTATAAACTTCCGGGTACGATGCTACATTTTTACCGATGCAGAAAAAAGTTGCTTTGGCATTGAATTGTTTTAGTTGCTCCAGCACAAATTCTGTGGCGGTTTCATGCGGGCCATCATCAAAAGTTAAGTAAACAGTTTTCCCCGGCTCTTTTATCCGCCAGGTAAGTGATGGATACAATGCCCTGAGCCAGAAGGGTGTTTTAATAAAGTACATGGGGTAAAGGTAGAATTTGATCCCGCCTATGCAGGAGAAAATTTGAAAATTTGAAAACGGGGTGCTGCATAACTTTGCAAACGCTACTGTTTACGCCATCTCCCGCTTTCATTTTCAAATTTTCTCCCGCATAGGCGGGATCAAATTTTGCCTTCCTATCTTTGCGCCATGAGTAAAAAAGTACGTGTTCGTTTTGCACCATCGCCTACGGGTGGGCTTCATCTGGGCGGTGTGAGAACGGTGTTGTTCAATTATTTATTTGCGAAGCAAATGGGTGGCGATTTTATTGTGCGGATCGAAGATACTGACCAGGGCCGCTTTGTTGCAGGCGCCGAAGAATACATTTTTAATACTTTACAATGGTGCGGGCTCGAGCCTGATGAAAGCCCGGTGCATGGCGGGCCTTATGCACCTTATCGCCAGAGTGAACGTAAAGAAAGTTATCGCCAATATGCCGAGCAACTCGTAAAAGATGGTTATGCTTATTATGCTTTCGATACACCGGAAGAACTGGAAGCAAAAAGAAAAGACATTCCTAATTTTCAATACAACCAGTCCTCAAGAAGCACGATGAATAATTCGCTTACGCGAAGCGCTGATGAAGTGTCGGAAAAAATAAAGAGCCTGCCGCATGTGATCCGCATAAAAGTTCCGGAAAATGAAACCGTTGTATTTACTGATATGATCCGTGGCGAAGTTTCCTTCAATACTTCACAGGTGGATGATAAAGTTTTATTGAAAGCTGACGGCATGCCTACCTATCACCTTGCTGTTGTAGTGGATGATTATCTGATGAAGATCAGCCATGCATTCCGTGGTGAAGAATGGTTACCCTCGGCGCCGGTGCATATTTTATTATGGAAATATCTGGGCTGGGAAAATGAGATGCCGCTGTGGGCGCATCTTCCGTTGATCTTAAAACCCGATGGCAATGGCAAACTGAGTAAGCGTGATGGCGACCGTTTAGGCTTTCCTGTTTTTGCGATGGACTGGACGGATCCAAAAACAAATGAAACAACAACAGGTTTTAAAGAAAGAGGATTTTTACCGGAAGCATTTGTAAACCTTCTCGCCATGCTTGGCTGGAACGATGGAACCGACAGGGAAATTTTTACATTGGCTGAACTGGTAGAAAAATTTTCGATGGAACGCGTTCATAAAGGCGGGGCGAAGTTTGATTATGAGAAGGCGAAATGGTTCAATCATGAATGGATAAAGAAGTCTGGAGTTAGGAGTCTGGAGACTGGGGTTAAAACTGAGTTTGAAAAAAAAGGGATCATAGTTGCTGATGATCATTTATTGGCAAAAGTTATAGAACTGGTGAGGGACCGCTGTACATTGCTGACTGATTTTGTTGAGCAGGGTGCGTTCTTTTTTCAATCGCCGGTTACCATTGATACAGATGCAGTGAAACCGAAATGGGATGAGAAGAAAAATTTATTTTTTACAGAACTGATCCGCGCTTATGAACTCAGTTCTATCTGGGAAACACATGATCTTGAAAAAGAATTCAAGGAGCTTGCGGCCGCCAATCAATTAAAGCCGGGCGAATTAATGCTTCCTTTCCGTATCATGCTTGTAGGTGGTAAGTTTGGCCCCGGTGTCTTTGAGATAGCATCTGTGATTGGTAAACATGAAACGGTTAAGAGAATACAACACGCTTTAGGATTATTGTAGAATCTTTTTTATCGCGCCTCTGCGCCTTTGCGTGAAAAATTGCCCGCAAAGGCGCAGAGGCGCGGTTTTATTTGGTATTAAATAAGCAATCTTTTTATCTTGTACAAAATTCATCCATGAACAATTCCCGTTCAAAATATATCATTGCAGTATTTGCATTGATCAAGCTGTTCGCACCATTTATCTTTATCCATTCACAATTTGAACTGCACAGGGATGAATATTTATACCTGGCCGACGCCGATCATCTCGCATGGGGTTATATAGAAATGCCGCCATTACTCGCTTTCCTTGGATATATCAGTAAACTATTGGGCGGAACGATCGCTACGGTTTATCTGTGGGATGGATTATTCGGTGCAGGGGTTGTGATATTGGCCGGCATGATCGTATTACAGTTAAAAGGCAACCGCTTCGCGGTATTTATTACGTGCCTGTCTTTTCTCTGCTCCGGTTTTCTCCGCATGAATATTTTATTCCAACCCAATTTTCTTGATGTATTTTTCTGGACACTCAGCACTTACCTGATCATCCGCTGGATCGATTCAGACAATAAAAAATACCTCTATTATCTCGGCATCTGTTTTGGTTTTGGTATGCTGGGCAAATACACCATGGCTTTTTATATTGTTTCTTTTCTTTTGGCTGTGTTGCTTACAAACAAAAGAACATGGCTGCTTACTAAGCATTTTTATTTTGCCATGCTGGCCGGACTCGTCATCTGCTCGCCTAATCTTTACTGGCAGTATTCGCATCATTTTCCTGTGCTGCACCATATGGATCTTCTTACCAATCAGCAATTGAAATACAACAGCCGGGTTGATTTTATTGTGAGCCAGTTTTTGATGGTACTTCCTTCATTTTTTATCTGGATCGGCGGGTTACTTTATATTCTATTGAACAGGGATGGAAGAAAATATACAGCCATCGCCATTATTTACTTAGGTATCATCGGTATACTATTATTCTTTAACGGGAAGGGATATTATGCAGCTGCTATGTATCCATCTTTACTTGCATTTGGCGGTATTTGGTTTTCAAAACTTGTTACAAAAAAACGGGCAGGATGGCTGCGATGGGCCGCGCCAGTATTCATATTGCTGGTAACGGCACGGATTCTGCCGATGATCGTACCGTTTACTTCACCGGATCAACTTTCTTCATTTTACAGATCCATTCGTATCGCAAATCCCGCGCTGGTATGGGAAGACCACAAACAACATCCTTTACCGCAGGACTTTGCCGATATGCTTGGCTGGAAAGAAATGGCCACCAAAACTGCCAATGTTTATCGCAGTTTACCGGATTCTGTTAAACAGCAAACAATGGTGTACGGCGATAATTATGGTGAAGCAGGTGCTTTGAGTTTTTACGGAAACCGGCTGGGCCTTCCTGAAATTTATAGTGATAATGCCAGTTATGTTTTCTGGTTGCCCGATCATTTTACACAGAAATATTTTTTGTTTGTGTGTTATGATATGCCCGCTGCGGATGATTTCTTTTTTAATCACTGGCGCAAAAGAGAGATCCTCGATTCTGTTACGCAGAAATATGCAAGAGAGTATAATGCAAAGATCATCCTGTACAGCCAGCCTGACGATTCGGTACGCATCATTGCTGAACAACATATTCAACAGAGTAAAAAACAATTCAATTTTTAATAAAACTTTGTGCCGCTTTGCGCCTTCATTTCTTTGTGGCCCGATTCAATTCTTCGCCACAAAGACACGAAGGAAGTTGCACGGATTTGAGTTATTTTTACAACCGTTGCCTGCTTAATCAGATAAAATGAAAAGACCTGTAAGAGTTTTAGTCGCCAAAGTTGGACTGGATGGCCACGACCGCGGCGCCAAGGTAATTGCCACTGCCCTACGTGATGCAGGCATGGAAGTGATCTATACCGGCTTACGTCAAACCCCTGAAATGGTTGTAAATGCGGCATTACAGGAAGATGTGGATGCGATCGGTATCAGCATTTTGAGCGGTGCGCACATGACCGTGTTTCCTAAAGTGATGGCGATACTGAAAGAAAAAGGAATGGACGATGTACTGGTTACCGGCGGTGGCATCATTCCCGAAGATGATATGAAAACACTGAATGAAATGGGTGTAGGAAAATTATTTGCACCCGGCGCCGCAACAGCAGATATCGCAGTGTATATTTCTGATTGGGTTGCTGCTCACAGGAATTTTTAATTTTTTGTTTTGCATTTTATAACTCATTTATTATGTATCAGACATTATTAACCACACTGGATAACGGAATATTCACCATCACCATCAATCGCCCTGATAAATTAAACGCACTGAATAAACAGGTGTTCATCGATCTGAATACTGTGCTGGATGAAGTGTATGCAAATGCAGACATCAGATCTGTGATCATAACCGGTTCGGGTGCGAAAGCTTTTGTTGCAGGTGCGGATATCACAGAGTTCAATGGTTTAAGCAAAGAAGCCAGTACAGCAATGGCAAAAAAAGGGCAGGATACTTTTTTCCGTATCGAACGGTCGCCCAAACCCATTGTTGCCTGTGTAAATGGATTTGCTTTGGGCGGCGGTTGTGAGTTGGCAATGAGTTCTCATTTCAGGATCGCATCAGACAATGCAAAGTTTGGACAGCCTGAAGTAAACCTTGGATTGATACCCGGTTATGGCGGCACACAAAGACTGGTACAACTGATCGGCAAGGGAAGAGCCATGGAACTTTTGATGAGTGGCGGGATGATAGATGCAGCAGCGGCGCTGCAATATGGTTTGGTAAATTATGTTGTGCCGCAGGAGGAATTGTTGAACAAAGCCAGATCAATTCTTGATACGATCAATACCAAAGCGCCGATCGCTGTTGGCAAATGTATTGAAAGTGCAAATGCTGTTTTTGATGAAACGAAAAATGGATTTGAAGTAGAGATCAATTCTTTTGGTGATTGTTTTGGTACGGATGATATGAAAGAAGGAACTGCTGCCTTCTTAGAAAAACGAAAACCGAATTTTACAGGAAAATAACTCCGCGACTCTGCGGTGAAAAAATCGTAACCTAACCGCAGAGAACGCAAAGAAATACGCGCAAAGATTCGCAAAGTTATTTTAGAACAGTTTTGATCTCTTCGGCAACAGGATGTTCGGCGGTGAAGGTATAACCCATCAGCTTCGCCATTGTTTGTGCGAATTGTTTTTGATACACCTGTGTGTTTGTTTTTACTTCTCCTGTTGCAGTTGTGTTTGGCCCCATTACAGCGAACCATAACTGATCCGCATCATCCACATCCTTTCCGTGTGTGGTCCATTTAACCTGTGCATTATTTCCGCGGCCATGATCGCTGGTAATAAAAATGGTTGTTTTGTTTTTATACTGCGGGTCTGATTGTACAAGATCCCAGATCTCTTTCAGCCATGCATCAACCTGATGCGCTGCATCTAAATAAGAGCGATATTTTTTACTGTGCGCCCATTCATCGGTTTCACCATAAGCAATGTATAATACACGTGGTTTTTTTGTTTTCAATTCCTCCATCGCTTCATAATGTGTGAATACATCGAAACACTCATCGCTGTTCCATTCGCGGTGCGAGGCCTGCAGCATATCGTTGATGAGTTTTTGATTGGGTGTTGGATTCTTTCCACCATACACATCATACGCAGATGTTACGGGAATACCGCTGCGCTCTTCATTCAGGATCCGGTCAAATGCATCCCATGAACAAAAAGCCATTACTTTCCCTTTCAGTTTATTTTGTTTGTTTAAAAATTCAAGCAGGTTCGTATGCGGGTTTGGCATGTAACCGTTTGAGTTGATGGCCGTATCCACAAACCCGCACATGATCTCGCTGTAGCCGGGATAGGAAAATTTATACGGATTGGAAACATTTACTTTATTACCCAGTAATCGATTGCCGTAGATCTGTCCATGAGAAGCGATCGTGTTCCACAAAAAAGGCATTAATTTTTTTCTTCTTCCTTCTGCATCATCCGCCCAATATCTTTTATACATATCCAAACTGTCGCCCTGGTTAAATTGTTTATCGTTCACAAGGTCTTTCTCCATCCCGCCAAACACTTCCTGCCAGCGAAAACCATCGGTTGTAACAATGATGATGTTTTCCGTTCGCTGCGCGTGAAGAGATGAACAGATAAAAACAGTAATAATAAAATAGAATTTCTTCATGGTAGGATTTTGTGCGTTGAAGTGAGCTGTATTTTGTTTCGATAAGAGAGAAACGAAGGAAAAGAGAAAAAGAGTTTTCTTTTTTACACTCTTTTTCTTCGTTTCTCTCTTATCGAATTTTTACTTTTTTAATGATATAGTACCGATGCAGGTATTTCCATTTTCTTTTGCCCGAAAGGTTGGTAACTTACAGATAAACTATTATCGCCGCCATTATCAAAATACACAACCTGTATACGGTGATATCCCTTCTCAAGCAAACATCTGCCTTCTTTTTCTGTATTGCCATGCTTGCCGTCATTGTTAACGATTTCTTTATCATCGATAAATAAAATGCTTCCATCATCGCTCGAAGTAAAAAAAGAGCAGCTGCCTGTTTCATCAACGCGGATATATCCTTCAAAATTCAACGCGAATTTATCTTTGCGTTGTTTTATGGCAAGCGAGATCTTATCTGTTACACTTTCTTTTACGGGTTTCCCGTTCCATACCGCATCCATATTGTCCATCGCATCAGACTCGATATACTTATAATGAATACCGGCTACCGGTTCTTTCACCTGCAGCGCTTTGAACATACTCAGGCCGGTTAATGTGGCAATTGACTGGCTGCTCGGGATAGAACCGTTTTTTGTTGCTGAAGCTGTGATGATCGCATCTCTCTTCATCAAAAAAGGCCTGGTGTATTGTACAGATGTTGTGCGTGATGAGTCGCTCACAGAATATGTGATCGCTGCTGCCGGGTCATTGTCTGTGACCGTTACCAAAACACTGCGCATATCATCCTGGTAAGTGAAGGCTATTTTTGGTTTGGGAACAAATGCACCAAAATTTTTAATTTTTACCGCATACGCATATGGCGCCTTGATCTTATTGGGATCGTACTCGGGCAAATAGATCACCATATCATCACCTTCTTTTGCTGCAGATAATTTTTCATTGGTTGATAAAAAAGTAATACCTGTTGCTGTGCGCGAATCTATATTTTTCAAAACCAGTTTCCGGTTAGATGGATATTTTGGAAAGATGGCATACAACGAATTCGTAGTTGGATTATAGGTATAGAAAATTTCTTTTGTTGCATAGCCGGGTTCGGGATCAACCGTAAGCTTCATCATAATGTCCTCTCCTTTCTTTGCTTTGTAATCTCTTTTGCCATTGCTCCACTGGTTGGCCTGTTGCCAGCGCGTGGTTCCGTAAATGGCTTCCCCGTTTATTTTCAGCCACTCGCCTATCTGTAATAATCTTTCCTGCATGATGGGCGGGATCTTTCCGTGTTCATCGGGGCCGATATCCAATAAAAAATTTCCGCCGCGGCTTACTTTATCCAATAAGTGATACACGAGTGATTGTGCAGAATTATAATCCCATGCATCTTCTTCGCGGTTATAACCGTATGAATAACCCATGCCGCGGCTCTCTTCCCATGCATGATCTTCAAAATCAAGATCGGGTTGGTATTCGGGCGTATAAACGCCACCATGTTTAAAACGTAAGCCGCTTCCCCAACGGTCGTACGTAACTACTTTATCTTTTACAGGGCTCTCATTATACATCCATGCTAAAAATTCTTTCGATTTCCATGTTTCTTCACTGGCTTCCCAGTCGCCATCCGTCCAGAAAACATCGGGTTGGTATTTGGTGATGAGTTCTTTCATCTGCGGCCATACATGATCGGTTGCATATTTTGCTTTATCCGTTTTCCATAAAGGGTTGAACCATTCGTACAACGAATAATACATACCGGCATGAACAGAAGTTTTTCTTACTGCTGCAAACAGATCGCCCAACAGATCTCTGTGAGGGCCTACATCCATTGCGTTCCAGGGAAAGCCCCATGTGCGGTTGGCATCTTTGCTTGGCCATAAAGTAAACCCATCGTGATGCTTGGAAGTAAGCACAATATATTTTGCGCCGGATTGTTCAAACAGTTTTGCCCACTCATCGGGATTGAATAATTCTGCTTTGAACTGATCCGCTAATTGATAATAAGTAAGGTCGCCGAATTTCTTTTTGTGATAGGCGATGCGTGCCGTATCGCCATTCATCAAACCATTCTGGTACCATTCTGCATAATTACCCTTGGTTGTCCAGCCCGGAACCGAATACACGCCCCAGTGAATAAAGATGCCGAACTTACCATCATTGAACCATTGCGGAACGGGGCGTTTGTCGAGCGATTCCCATGTGGGTTGATAGGTTTGTGCATTTGAAATTGATACGAACAGGAGCAGGAAAAAAAATAATGGTTTTCTCATGTGGCAAATATTGTCCTAAATATAAAAACTAAGTTCGAAACCATTGTATCAAATCGTTCCTGGCGCTGCCCTCTGCGCCTTTGCGTGAAAAATATGCACGCAAAGGCGCGGAGGCGCAGTTGATGTACAAAAAAAAACGCCATCACAAAATATGTGATGGCGCTGTTATGAATAATTGTTTTAATTTAATATCCAAACAATTGGTCGAGCGTTAATTTTTTAACCTCGCCATATTTTTTCATATCATCCATGCTTACTTTCTTTTCAGAAGCCACAATGCAATAGGTGTACGATTTATTGGCCAGTTCGCTGTCGTGCAGCTGTTTGATATCATCATAGCTCACCGTTTTCATCTGGTCATAAATATCTTTCCTGTTATCATGGTCGATGCCTTTTTTCTGCAGCGCGAGATAAGTAAACACGATATTTTCCTTGGTGATCCTGTCTGTTTCATAATCCTTCAATGTCCCTTTACGCGTATCCTCGAAAGTCTGTTTGGAAAGAGGCATATCATTTAACAGTTCGTTCATACCGGCAACCGCTTCATTAAATTTATCGGCCTGGCTGCCTACATACGCAACGAATGAAAAGTTATCTTCTTTTTTAGCCGGCTTGATCAGGCTTGCCTGCGTAGAATAAGCCAGCGCCTTTGATTCGCGGATCACCTGGAAAACGATACCACTTCCAAAATAACCATTGAAAAGATCGATCATAGCTTCTTTCTTCGCATCGTATTGTTCCAGGTTCCGTACCCAGTATATTTCTGACTGCACCATATCATAATCGGCAAACAATACCTGGTTACCCGTTTGCACCGTGCGCGGAAACTGCATAGCTGCAGGCGTTGGCGCCCATGTTGCCGGAACTTTGTGCCATTGTTGCAAACCTGCAGTAAGATCTGCCAAAGGCATCGGCCCGTAATAAATGATCTTATGCTGGTAATCGAGCAATGAATGAAGAATGTTCACGAGGTCGGCAGATTTTAGGTTCTTGATCTCATCATTGCTTAATGTAAAATTGAATGGGTTATTCGCACCGTATGTTCCATAACTTCTTAACGCAGCAACGATCGCATTTTTGTTCAGTTTGTTATTGGTACGTGTTCTGAGTAAACGGTTCTTTAATCCGTCAAGCGCCGCTTCATCAGGTTTGCAATTGCGAACCAGTTCTTCAAACAGTACAACTGCTTTTCCAAAATTATCCTGCAGGCCGCTGATGCTTACATTGGATTCTTCCGTGCCCGCAGTTGCATTAAAATTGCATGCGAGGTTGTAGAATTCTTTGCTGATCTGTTCAGCAGTATATTTATCTGTTCCTAAAAATTGTACATACTGTAAAGCAAGCGGCAATAATTTATTGTTCCAGCTGCCCATGTTAAAACGGTAGTACATACGGGTAAGGCTGTTGTCTTTGTTGGGTACATAAAACAATTCTGCATTACCCACTTTTGCTTTTTGAAAATCTTTGTTGAAATCGAGCCACAGCGGCGTACTCGGCAGCAAAGGCTTGTCATTGATCATTTTTACGAAAGCGGATTGCTTGGTTGGATTGGTCTCTACCGGTGTAATAGCCGGCTTATCCACTTTTACAATATTCTTGTCTTCGCCTTTGCGTTTATATAAAAGCACATAGTTTTTGTCTGTAAGAAAACTGTTGGCAAAATCAACCAGTTCTTTCTTTGTGATCTTTGCCATCTCATCCAGCTCGGCTGTGTTTTTATCCCAGCCATTTCCTTTGTTTTTGATAAACTGGTCGGTGATCTCTACTGCGCGGTTGCGGTTATTTTCCTGACCCTGCAACTGTTGCAGTTTTGAATTGGCAACGATGGCTTTGATCAGCGATTCATCAAAATCCCCTTTCTTAACAATTTCAATTTGCCCCTTTAACAGGTCGCGCACTTCTTCCAGTGTTTGTCCCTGTTTAGGCGAAGCGCTCACAATAAAAATTCCATAATCCTTAAATTCATTGG
>Ga0206949_1258_pt1 | contig 14993 bp, 15 predicted proteins | sample Alteio_BWOrgHeat_40_FD_153240 | JGI IMG/M metagenome (GOLD analysis project Ga0206949, IMG submission 153240) | Enriched cells from forest soil in Barre Woods Harvard Forest LTER site, Petersham, Massachusetts, United States -... | ecosystem: Environmental > Terrestrial > Soil > Temperate forest >...
CAATGCCAGCTCCCCTTCTTTCCCCGGAAGCGAATTGCCATGCTCCATTCCCAACACACCGGTAAAACCTTTGCCGTGTATATGTTTGAAGATATTTTTATAATTCACTTCACCGGTACCGGGTTCTTTCCTGCCGGGGTTATCACCGATCTGGAAATACCCGATCTCATCCCATGCCCTGCTGATATGCACGATCATATCTCCCTGATTCCGTTGCATATGATACATATCAAACAGAATTTTGCACGAGGGGCTGTTCACCGCTTTACAAATAGCATAGGTTTGATCGGAATGGCGAAGAAAAAGATCGGGTGTATCACTCAATGGTTCCATCACCATAACCAATCCGCCCGGCTCCATTATTTCTGCGCCGCGCCGCATAAAGTCGATCACATTGGCGGTTTGGTAACCTTCGGGAAGGCTTCTGTCGTAATTACCCGGCACAACCGTTATCCATTTGGCGCGGCAACGTTTGGCAACCTCGATCGAATCTTTACAATACTGGATGAATTTATCGCGCCATTCTTTTTTTCCGCCGGCCATGGAAGTCTGTAACGGCCAGTTATCAAATACATTTACAAAAACACCCATTTTCATTCCCAATTTTTCAAGTGCATCGCCGATCTTTTGCTGCTGGCCTGCCGGGCGGTTCATCATGCCATTATCCTCAATAGCCCTGAAACCCACGCTGTATGCGAATTTGATCTGATCAATAAAATCATTGCCGGCCATATTTTTAAACATGCCGTCATGGATGCCGTAGTTCAGGTGAAAGGGTGTATTGTCATCCCATACATCTTTTGCTTTCTTATTGGCGAGAGCGGCCGAAGCGGTTAGCAAAGAACCACCGGCCAGTAAACCCTGCTGCATAAATTTTCTCCGTTGCATGGAATTAAGATTTGGTGTTTAAATTTACTGATAACCATTTATAAAAGAGAAACTTTGTACCGATCCATCTTTTTATTTTCATGTATCTTTTTATTGTCAGGCGCCTGCACTGCACAAAGAAAAAAATACAGTTTCTCAGAATCCAAAATGGGTTCGCCTTTCAATATCATTTTTGTGGCTGATGACTCATTGAAAGCGGCAGGCATTGCCAAAGAATGTTATGCATTGGTTGATTCTTTTAACCTGGCCTATAGTGATTATGACCCATCAAGTGAGCTGAATAAAGTAAATGCAGCAGCCGGGGTAAGCCCGCAAAAAATATCGCCTGCTTTATTTGATATCATTCTTCGTTCACAAACTGCGTATTATAAAAGTAAGGGTGCATATGATATTACCATCGGCCCGCTGAGCCAGTTATGGCGCAAAGCGAGAAAAGAGAAAATATTTCCGGATGCTGATATAGTTACAGAAAAAAGAAAGCTGGTTGGATTCGATAACCTGATGATCGATACGGTACAGAAAAAAGTAATGCTCGCAAAACCCAGGATGCGGTTGGATCTCGGCGGTATTGCTAAAGGATATATCGCACAAAAAATAATTGATTTTCTTACACAAAAAAATATTACGCAGGCATTGGCAGATGCAGGCGGCGATATGGCGATGAGTGATGCGCCTGATAACACACAGGGATGGACGATCGGCATCAATATTCCTGAAACAACGGATGAACTGCTGCCGCGGAAATTGTTATTACATAATATGGCTGTTGCCACTTCGGGCGATGCCTACCAGTATATTGATCACAATGGAAAAAGATATTCGCATATCATTGATCCGAAAACGGGTTATGGCATTTCATCCCAACGGAATGTAACCGTTATCGCATCAAACGGAACCGATGCCGACTGGCTCACAAAACCCTGCAGTATTTTACCGATCGAAGAAGCCAAACGGTTAGCAGTGAAAATGAAAGCAGAATTATTAATTACTGTGCTGAAAGGTGAAAAAGTTATATATTATATGACACCCGGTTTTAAAAGATATTGGAAGAAATGACGTTGCAGAAAAAATATTATCTTAATTTTTATGTTGCAGTTTGAAAGCTCAAAACTGTGCCTCCGCGCCTTTGTGTGCATTTTTCACGCAAAGGTGCGGAGGTGCAGTAATTACATATAACACCCTTCTAAAATGATCAAGCTGAGGCACATTTTTTAATTAATCAAATCACCCCCGTGAAATTAATTGTTCCATTATTACTCATTTCATCAGCAGGTTTTGCCCAAACTGATTTTTCTGTTTACCAGCAAAACATCCCCGGCTCAACTATTTCATTTAAAATGGTTCCTGTGAAAAGCGGCAGTTTTATTATCGGCAGCGCATCAAATGAAAAAAAACGTGCAACAGATGAGGGGCCGCAAAAAAATATTACACTCTCCGCTTTCTGGATGGGCGCTTACGAAGTAACCCGCGATGAACTCGATGTATTTTTAAAAGATGAAACAACCAGTCAGAATGTTGATGTAGATGCGATCACCAGGCCCAGCCCGCAGTACATTGATTTTAGTTTGGGCATGGGTAAAGAAGGCGGCTATCCTGCAAACAGTATGTCGCAATACGCAGCGCTGATGTATTGCAGGTGGCTCTATCAAAAGACAGGAATTTTTTATCGCCTGCCAACAGAAGCCGAATGGGAATATGCATGCCGCGCTGGAACAACCACTGTTTATTTTTTCGGGAGCGATAGTTCAAAGCTTGATCAATATGCCTGGTATGATAAGAACAGCGAAAATAAATTTCATAAGGTTGGGCAGAAACTGCCCAATGCATGGGGGCTTTACGACATACTCGGCAATCTAATGGAATGGACACTGGATCATTATGAAGCGAATGCATACACTAACATGAAAAGCCAGGATCCAATAACAGCAGCCAATCCCGTTCGTTATCCCAAAACATTACGCGGTGGCAGTTATACAGAACCGGCCAATGAACTCCGCAGTGCAAAACGTTTTCATTCCGATCCGGTATGGAACAGAAGAGATCCGCAGATCCCAAAAAGCAAGTGGTGGTTAACAGAAGCGCCGTTTGTGGGGTTTCGTTTGGTAAGGCCGTTTAAACAGCCGTCGGGTGAAGAAGTGAATAAGTTTTTTATGAGTTATCTTGGACAGTAGAATACAATAGTCCATAGTCCATAGTCCATAGTCCATAGTCCATGGTCTATGGTCTATGGTCTAAAATCTTTAACCCTTTAATAAAATGATCATGAACAACGATGCTTCCAACAAAACGCGCAGGGATTTTGTCAAACAAACAGGTATGCTCGCAGGTGGGATAATTGCCGCTCCGTTTTTATCGCGTGCAAATTATTTTTCAGGTGCGGATGATACGATCAAAATTGTATTGATCGGTTGCGGCGGCCGTGGTACCGGCGCTGCTATGCAGGCTTTGCTGAGTAAACAGAATGTAAAATTAGTTGCCATGGCAGATGCGTTCCGTGATAATCTGGACAGGTGTTATAAATCGCTTGCAGTGGACAGCGCCAATGACCCTTCAACCGCCGGTGTGAAAGATCATATCGATGTTCCGGAAGAAAGAAAATTCACAGGCTTTGATGCATATATGAAAGCGATACCGCTTGCCGATGTGGTGATACTCGCAACGCCACCCGGTTTCCGTCCTATACATTTTGAAGAAGCGATCAAACAAAACAAACACGTGTTCATGGAAAAGCCCGTGGCCACTGACCCTGCGGGAATACAAAAAGTGCTGGCTGTTGCAGCGATCGCCAAACAGAAAAGGTTGAATGTGGTAGTTGGGCTGCAAAGGCATTATCAAAACTCGTATCGCGAATTATATAAACGCAAAGACCTCATCGGTGATATAACTTCTGCGCAGGCCTGGTGGAACAATGATGGCGTATGGGTTCGCCCGCGCAAAGCCGGCCAAACTGAAATGGAATACCAGATGCGTAACTGGTATTATTTTGTGTGGTTATGCGGCGATCATATCACTGAACAGCACATACATAACCTGGATGTGATCAACTGGTTCAAAGGCGGCTATCCGGTGAAGGCGCAGGGTATGGGTGGCAGGCAGGTGCGCAAAGGAAAAGACAATGGCGAAATTTTCGATCATCATTATGTTGAGTTTGAATATGCGGATGGCTCCTTGTTAAACAGCCAGTGCCGCCACATTCCCGGAACGATGAGCAAAGTGGATGAGTTATTTGTTGGCACCAAAGGAAAGATCCATTGCGGCGCAGGAAAAATTACGGATGCAAGCGGCAAACCCATTTACCAGTATGATATGAAAGGCGAGAACAATCCATATCAAACAGAACATGATGAACTGTTTGCCGCGATCGCAAAAGGCGAATACAAATTTGCCGATGCAGAGAACGGCGCAAAAAGTTCCATGACCTCCATACTCGGCCGGATGGCTACTTACAGCGGGCAGGTAGTTGAGTGGGAAAAAGCCATCAACTCAGGCCTCGATCTTCATCCAAAAACATACAGCTTCGATGCCACACCACCCGTTGTGCCAAATGCAGACGGGTTCTATAATGTAGCGGTGCCGGGGGTTACGAAGTATGTGTAATGATAGATGACAGTTGTTAGATGACAGAAAAACTATCCTGTCATCTAACAACTAACCTCTAAAAATGCGCCGCCGTTGCATTTTTACACAGCCGTTCAACAGATTTAAAATGTTAGTTTTGTGCCTTTGATTACACGTAACAAATTCAAGGGCGGCAAACACTGATGTAATGAATTTCCCTTTTAAAGAAACCAGGAAAAAAATATTGAGCGGCGATTTCTCAGGGCTGTTCAGGCCTGTGAAGGATACCGGTTTTATACATCCATCGGAAGTTGCCAAACTGTTTATTTCCATACCGCCCGAAAAAGCGATCGAGGCTTTCAAATCTTTTCAAACCGAACAGGAACTAAAAGTATTTCCTTATCTCGATGTCCAGTTACAAAAAAAACTGATCCGCAGTTTAACAAAAGAAAGAGCTTCCTATCTCTTAAACGCGTTGAATTCTGATGACCGTACCATTTTTTATTCTTCTTTAAAAGGCATTGAGCTTTCGAATTTCCTGGATCTTTTGGATGATAAGAACAGGAGCGACCTGCACAAATTACTGGGTTACCCGGATAAAAGCGTAGCGCGCATCATCAATACAGAATTTGTAACCATCAGCCGCGAAATGAGTGTGGGTGAGGCCTGCAGCCACCTGAGAAAATTTCATGCGGATAATGATACCGCCAATGTTGTGTATGTAGTAGATAACAATGGCAGGTTAATCGACGATGTGCCTATCCGCCGCCTTGTGTTAAATGATGCAGAAAAAAAAGTAGAAGACATTCTCGACGGATACTGCACCACTTTAAAAATAACCGACAGCATGGAAGATGCTGTGGAAAAATTTAAAGAATACGACCGTGTGGTTTTACCTGTAACAAACGATGATAACATTTTACTCGGCGTGGTTACCATAGATGATGTAATGGATGTTGCCGAACAAAGAGACACTGCCGAAATTCAAAAATTCGGTGGTATCGAACAACTCGATTACCCGTATGTAAAAACACCTTTCTTTTCTTTGCTGAAAAAAAGGGCCGGCTGGTTAATTGTGCTGTTCCTCGGTGAAATGCTTACAGCAACTGCGATGGGTTATTTTGACAAAGAAATTTCCAAAGCAGTGGTACTGGCATTATTTGTTCCATTGATCATCTCAAGCGGCGGTAACAGCGGGTCACAGGCGGCTACTTTAATTATACGCGCCATGGCACTGAAAGAGCTTTCGTTTAAAGACTGGTGGTATGTGATGCGCAGGGAAATATTATCGGGGCTGTCGCTCGGCGTGATCCTTGGCGCCATTGGTTTTATCAGGATCTCTGTCTGGCAAAACCTTCACTGGTATAATTATGGCGAACATTGGCTGCTGATCGCTTTTACCATTTTCTTTTCATTGATCGGCATTGTTATGTGGGGAACATTCAGCGGTTCGATGATCCCGATCATTTTAAAAAAATTAAAGATCGATCCGGCTACTTCATCCGCCCCGTTTGTAGCAACACTGGTTGATGTTACCGGGCTCGTTATTTATTTCAATATTGCCGCTATTCTTTTAAAAGGTACTTTATTATAAAACAGATGCATACACACGAAGAACATAATCACAAACACGATCACGGCCACGGGCATGACCATCATGGCCATGAAGGCCATAACCACGGCGCCATTGTTGCACTCACCAGTGTGAGCAAAGCATTTATTGTTGGCATCATTTTAAACCTTGCGTATGTGATCGTACAGGTGGTGGTTGGCCTCAACATTCATTCATTATCGCTGTTATCAGATGCAGGCCATAATTTCTTAGATGTTGGGGCGCTCGCGCTTTCCCTGCTCGCTTTCAAGCTAACCAAAGCAAAAGCAACAAAGAATTATACATACGGTTTCAGGAAATCATCGGTACTCATTTCGTTATTGAATGCATCGGTACTGCTTCTGTCGATCGGCGCGATCGGTTACGAATCGATTTTCCGGTTTCAGCATCCGCAGGAATTGCCCGGCCTTACCATCTCTATCATTGCCGCTATCGGCATCGTGATCAATGGCGTATCGGCATTTATGTTTTTCAGCAATAAAGAGAACGACCTGAATGTAAAAAGCGCTTTTCTTCATTTATTGTCTGATGCAGTGGTATCATTAGGTATCGTGGTTGGCGGCATTATTATTTATTACACACATTTATACTGGATCGATCCTGTTTTAAGTATCATCATCTGTATCGTGATCATTATAAGTACATGGAATTTATTACGGAACAGTTTACGCCTTTCCTTAGATGGCGTTCCCGAAAACATCGACATGAAAAAAATAGAAGCAGCGGCGCTGAAAACAAAAGGTGTGCTGGATATCCATCATATCCATGTCTGGGCCATCAGCACAACAGAGAATGCGCTCACCGCACATATTGTGGTTGATGAAAACAGTACCATGCAGGACATACAAAAAATAAAACACGACCTGAAACATACATTTGAACACCAGGATGTGCATCACGTAACTTTAGAAACCGAAACACGTACCGCTGATTGTGCGGAACCGGATTGCTGATCAAATCAATCGCATGCCCCTTGAATTTCAACTATACATGCAGGTCAACCCCGATGCAGGCCATTACTATCCTTATGTTGGCGTGAGTAAACAAACAAGCCGTATCATCAATATCTCCTCCACGCATATGGATATTTCAGAAGCGGCGGATAATCTTTTTCATGAGCCGGATTATTTGCTTACCTCGCGTTCATTTGAATTTGACCTCGAACATTTTGATCACCTCATCCATACCTATATCGGCAATCATGAATATCGGATCATTGTCCGTTTCAATAAACATAAACACGCAACGCTCACGTATCATTCACCCACAAATGAAAGTGCAAAAGATTACGATATCTTTCTCGGCTATCCTGAAAAACGGGCTGTGCAACTGATTGCGGACATTTATCCCATCATGCAAAAAGTAAAAGAGTTTGTATTATCAACAGATTAAAAATTCTACAATAAATGGCACGCGGATAACGCGGATTGAGCAGATATGCGCTGATTTTTATTTCTTAATCCGTGAATATCCGCCTTATCCACGTCATCCGCGTGCCATTTTTCAACACGAAATCTTTATTACAATAGCACAACACATTAATTTTAATATCGCAAAGCGTTAATCTCATGAATACCCTAATCATAGAACAATTCATCAAAGCCGCATCCGTCTTCCGCGAAGGCTATCACGCAGCAGGCACACTCGATGAAGCCGCAAATATGTTAGCTGCCGATCCTTCCATCGGAAAAGAAAATATTTTTACAGCAGTAATTGTAGCGGATGTAAATGCAGTTCAGCATTTTATTTCTATTGATAAAACCAGTGCAGTTACAAAAGGCGGCCCGTATAATTGGGATCCGCTTACCTATTTATGTTTTTCAAGATTCTTACAGTTTGATGCTTCACGTTCGGATGATTTTGTCAGGTGCGGAGAAATATTATTGAACGCAGGCGCCGATGCCAATACCGGTTGGTGGGAAAATGATCACCAGCCTGAACCTGAATGGGAGCCTGTATTGTATGGTGCCTGCGGGCTTGCACATCATCCCGGCATGACAAAATTATTGCTTGACCGTGGCGCAGATCCGAACGACATTGAAGTAGTGTACCATTCTCCCGAAACAAGCGATAACCGTGCGATGGAGATCTTGATGGATACAGGAAAACTTACTGACGAAAGCCTCATATTAATGCTCATCCGCAAGCATGATTGGCATGATCATGACGGCGCCAAAATGATATTGGCAACAGGCGTAGATCCCAATATTACCTGGCGGGATAGAACACCATTGCTTCATTCCATACAACGCGACAATCATGAACACATGATCCGTTTATTACTTGAGCATAAAGCGGATCCAACGCTGACAATAAAAAATGTATCAGGCTTTTCTCTTGCAGCACGCCGTGGCCGTGGCGATCTATTAAAAATGTTTACAGAATTTGGTTTCGCTATGCAATTGCCGGGTGTTGAAAAATTGATCGCCGCATGTGCATTGAATGATGAGTTTGCGATCAATGCTATAAAAGAAAATGAACCGGCGCTTGTAAACGAACTCCTTGCAGAAGGCGGAAAATTATTAGCTGAGTTTGCAGGCACAAACAATAGTGATGGTGTAAACCAATTGCTGAAACTCGGCATACCCGTTACAGCGCTATATTCCGGCGACCCTTATTTTGGCATTCCTGCCAACAGCACGGCACTGCATGTGGCAGCATGGAAAGCATGGCATAGAACAGTTAAGCTTTTGATTGAAAATAAAGCGCCGGTTAATATAACAGACGGCTACGGAAAATCGCCATTATTTCTGGCAGTGCGCGCCTGTACCGATTCTTACTGGTCATACCGCCGTACAACAGAATCAATAAAAGCATTACTAGATGCCGGCGCAACAACGGAAGGAATACAAATTCCCACAGGTTATGAAGAAGCAGATTATCTCTTAACAGGGACTAAATAATAATGCATCATATTATTAAAACACTCTGCGGATCTCTGCGCAAACTTTGCGTACTCTGCGGTTATAAACTGAGCTATTAACCACAGAGGAACACAAAGGAATACGCACAGAGAGGCACAAAGTATTTCAGTAGCCCTGCACGTTACTTTATCTTCTATCTACTTTATTTACTTTATTAACCTATCTACTTTATCTATCTTCACCCCCCATGCATACCACACCCGAAATACGAACCGTTAACGTAACCCGCTATGTAACGCCATTGCGTGAGGGCGGTTCATTGCCGGCTATTGCGGAAGCGGATGATGGTTTTTTGTATGTACTGAAATTTCGTGGCGCCGGGCAGGGTGTAAAAGCATTGATCGCCGAACTGATCGGCGGCGAGGTAGCACGTATATTGGGTTTAAAAGTTCCTGAAATCGTATTCGCTGAACTGGATACTGCTTTCGGCCGTACAGAACCCGATGAAGAAATACAGGATCTGCTGAAAGCCAGTGTGGGGTTGAATCTCGCGCTGCACTATCTTTCCGGAACGGTTTCATTTGATCCGGCTGTTACAAAAGTAAATTCATTACTGGCATCACAGATCGTTTGGCTGGATTGTTTATTAACCAATGTTGACCGCACCGCGCGAAATACCAATATGCTCGTATGGCACAAAGAACTCTGGCTGATCGATCATGGTGCAGCATTGTATTTTCATCATGCATGGAACAATTGGGAGGAACAGGCAACACGCCCTTTTACACAAGTAAAAGATCATGTGTTATTGCAATGGGCAACTGAACTGGATAAAGTTGATGCAGCTTTTCGTTCCCTGCTTACAAAAGAAGTTATTGATTCAATTGTGGATTTGATCCCAAAGGAATGGCTGAATGAAGAACCGGAAAGAGGATCGGCAGAAAATATCCGTGAAGTATATAAACAGTTTTTAGCAACACGTGTTGCCTCATCTCAAATCTTTGTAAAAGAAGCACAGCATGCGCGAGAAGCATTTGTTTGAGTACGCCATCGTACGCATCGTACCTAAAGTGGAACGCGAAGAATTTTTCAACGTGGGCGTGATCGTGTACTGTGCCAAAGAAAATTTTTTACAGGCAATGTTCACCTTCAATGAAGACAGGCTTCGCAGCTTTTGTACTGAAACAGATATCGCCGAATTAAAAAAACATTTACATTCATTTGATGAGATCTGCAAAGGATCCAAAAACGCCGGCCCGATTGCACAACTCGATATCGCTTCCCGTTTCCGCTGGCTCACTGCCACGCGAAGTACGGTTGTACAATCATCCAAAGTACATCCCGGTTTATGTGAAGACGCATTGGAAACTTTGGAAAGATTGCATGCGCAGTTGGTTGTGTAAATAGATGTTTTGAAGAAATAATGTAGCCGCAGATTGTTTCTTACAAGAAAATCCAATCTGCGAATCTGCGGCTAATAATAATCACTGCATCCATAAAATCCAACCTGCACCTTAATACGTTTATGAAAGAATATTTTTAACAATAAACACCTCAACCAATGGCAACTTTATTTGATCCGCAGCAGCGCGCACATCAGATCGATCGCCTTAAAAAACTTTCGCCTGATGCAAAACCTGCATCGGGGCAGCTTACCGCTCCGGACCTGCTTCCACATTTAACCGATCCTATTTTAACAGCGATGGGTGAATATGATGCACCGCCTAAGAAATCTTTTCTTTCAACCAGATTCGGAAGATGGCTGCTCATTTACGGAATGAAACAATGGCCCAAAAGTCCGCCCACACACCCTCGCTATCATCCCGGCATTGAAGGAAGAAAAGGAACTGATTTTGAAAAAGATAAAACAGCATTGTTTGAAACGATAGAACGTTTTGCATCCATGCCGCCCGGTACACAATTCAAAGAACATTCTGCTTTTGGAAAAATATCTTATAAAACCTGGGGCTTTGTGATGAACAAACACATCGATCATCATTGCAGGCAGTTTGGTTTGTGATACCTGTGAATGAAGAAGTGTTATGTTTCCAGCAGCAGAATGGCTGTTTGGCTGAGTTGTGTCACTCACTTGTACTTGCGGTTCATCATTCAGCTTTTACAGAATTCTATTTTTGAAACATATTTTACTGTGAAACAGGACGGTATTTTACATTGATGCAACACTCTGTTATTTTCGTGTGTCAATAGCTCAAAAGTCATTATGAAAAAGGATTCTGTGCTGGTTGCATTATTGATCTTTGTTCTGATCGTGTTTGCTTTCTGCCGGCGTTCGGTTGACAGCCCGGCCAATGGCCTGCCTATTCCCGCTACCCTGCAGGGAAGATGGATCCTGACTGATATCCAGGCCCCGGGAACCGGGCCGGCCGGTATTTGGTCGCAGGCAAACCCTGCCGGCCAATGGATAAATATAGAACAGGGAGGACAGGTAAGCGGCACAGCATTTCCAGCAGCAACATTCTGTACACCCACAGATTCTGTAACGTTTAAATTAATAGATCCATCACAATCCGCCGGCTTCCATTTGTTCGGTTATCACCTGGATACAATAGCACATGTGCTGTTCTTTTATATACGCCCACCTGATGGAATAACATTCTGTACAGAAGGATGCGGTGCATATAAGTTTACGCGGTAATGATGCGGATGATTTTTCTATCCGATCAAAAAATTTAAGCCACAGATTCGCAGATTGTTTTCACAAAAAATATAATCTGCGAATCTGTGGCTTAAATTTTTTCTCGAACACCTGTGATCAATTCACATCGGTCGCCAACGCATAGATCTTCTCTACGATCTTATCTGAATCAATACCTTTTGGCAGAAAACAGGCGGCGCCGCAATCAAGCATCTTCTGTTCCACTTCTTCATCTGCCGACATTCCCAGTATTTTTATAAAAGGATAATGAAGTGTCAGGTAACGCGTGGCCTGGTATCCATCCATCACAGGCATCTGCGCATCCATCACGATCACATCGGGCATCTCGCGCGAAATAACGAGCCGGTTCAGCAGATCTTTGCCATTGGCGGCTTCCAGCACAATTCGCAGGTCATCCCACAATGTTAAAAAATGTTTCATGGCATCACGCAGGATGCAATAGTCATCAACGAGGGCTACACGTATCATGGGGCAGGGCTTTAAAATAAGACATTGGTGTTGTCTTTATTTTATTACCGAACATGGTGCCAGAAGTGGTGAAATGTTGGGATAGTTTTAAAATGAGATGTTAACCTTTGGGGGGGCATTCTTTCAATCTTCCATTCTTCCATTTTCTATTCTTCCATTTTCTATTCTTCCAGCCGGAGGCTGGTTGATAATCGTCACTCGGCAGAGCCGAGCGACTGTACTTTGTACATGGCGCTCCACTTACTACTTACAACTTATTACTCACCACCCAGTGCTTATGACTTTATTACCGCTCACTATTTCCTAATTACTAATTATTAATCGCATGATCAATCGGAACCGCCAACCCTTTCCAGACTTTCTTCGTTGTCCAGTCTTCGTCTTTGCCATTCCAGAAAGGATCTGTTGCAGGCAAGCCAAGCATCAGAAAAGCCTGTGCGCACAGGTAAAGGCTTCCTGTTGAAATATATGAATCGCCCATTTCAGGCTGATGGCCGTATACGCCGATCTGCAGCCAGCCATTCGCATCATACGTGCCCGGCGCTTCAAATTGTTTTTTGATCACATTGTATAATGCAGCTCTCACCTGCTGCTCCGATACATGTTGCGGCAATGTTTTCTGCAGCGCCATCTGCGACAAAGCCTGAAAAGCCCCGCATCGATAAGTAATCGAGCGTCCGACGATCGGATAAGTGGCTTCCGGTGAAATGAGCCTCTCCTGTATCTCGGCATAACGCGTGCTTCTTCTCAATTCTGTTGCAAAGTCAATATCGGTATGAATGCCTTTCTCTTTCATCACACGAAGAATATCCAGCAGCATCGGGTGGATCACAAAACTATTGTAGTAATCGAAATGAAAATCTTTTCCATCTCCATACAGGCCATCGCCTTTGTACCATTCTTTATGTTTTGCAATGGCATAATCAATACGCGCCTGGTCGCATTCTCCGGTATACTTCAGTAAACAGGTTTCTATCATGCCTGAAAATAAGAGCCAGTTATTCTGCCCGGGTTTGGTGGCACGTGTAAGTTTGAATGCTGCTGCAAGATTCTTTTTGGTTACATCATCAAGGTTGCCCCAGAGTTGATTGGGCGCCCGTACCAATGCATGTGCGAGAAAAGCGGCATCAACCAATGATTGTCCTTCAATATTAAAAGAGAGATAGTCGGGCGATAAAGAATCAACGCCATTCCGGATACATTGCACTGCGAGATCGATATATTTTTTTCTCAGCTTTCCTTCTTTTGTATCGTCGGGGCCTAATTCCAGCCATGGAGCCATGCCGCCGAGTAACCTTGCAAACCCTTCCAGGTGCGTGGTACTTGGATCGCGTTTGATGCGGATCATCTCCGGCGATTTTTCCACCACCAGTTCCTGTTTGAATTTTTTCTGGCTGAGCGCCTTAAACATCGGATCAGCCATTTTCGTTAATTCCTGGATGAGATAAGTGCGCTCCTTTTGCCCATCGTTTTCATTTTGTGAATAAGCAGAAGAAAAAAAAGCAACTGCCATCACTATGCCGAAAAAAAATCTTTTGTGATACATGTTATTATGATTTATAAACGATTTAAAATTAAAGGCATTTCCCGCCACTGATTCACAGATTTTCACAGATGTTTTTCAGTGTGAATCTGTCAATCTGTGGCAGATTAATTTATTTCTTCTTATAATTTGTCAAAAATACACCCGTCATAATTAATACAGCCGCACCAATTTTCTGAACATTCAATTGCTCATTCAGTAATATCATAGATGCGGCCGTTGCAAAAAACGGTTGTGTATAAATATAAGAACCTGTTACGCTTGCCCCGAGTTTTTTAATTCCATAATTCATCAGTTGATATGCCAGAAAGGTAGAGCCGATCACAACATACCCCAATGCAAACCAGCTTAACCCGTCAAATGCATGCCATTGCACTTTTTGCAGGTCGCTCCAGCCTATCGGCAGGCTGAAGAATACAGCGAACAAAAACACCCATTGTAAAATATGCATTGCCTTGTATTTCGCCATCAATGGTTTTACCGTGATCACATAAATTGAATACCCGATCGCACTGATGATCACAAACAGATCGCCCAACCACTGCTGATCTCCTGCCTTTGATGAAAGATCTCTCGAAAACATCAGCAATGCCCCGCCGCAGATCCCAAGAAATAAACCCGCGATCTTAAAACCATTCAACGGCTCTTTTAAAAACCATGCGGCCAGTAATGTAATAGTGATCGGCGTAGTTAATAAAAGCAGCGACGCATGCACCGGGCTGGTCAATGCAAACCCATGCATGGTAAACGTTTGATTGATCACAATTCCCGTCATCGCACAGAAAAAAAGAATGAGATAATCTTTTTTGACGATCCCCGTACTCACCGGTTTTACCGCATACAATATCCAGAAAAGGATCGCAGCACAAACAATGCGCACAGCCGTTAATGCAAAGGGTAGTATCAATGAAGGTGTGATATGTTTCACTGCAACCACACTGGTGCCGAAAAAAAAATTAGCGAGCAATACGCCGAGCCTTGCTTTTATTTTGTCGTTCATATGCCAAAAGAAAAGGAAATCCTGGCGGACTTCCTTTGTTTATCAATCATCATGATTACAGATCAATACTTAAATGGTTTTCCACCGGCCATTATTTCCTGTGTTTTAGGATCAAATATTACTTTCTCTCCGGTACGCGCAGCTGCATTGGCCATCATGGTTGCAATGGAATGATTGTATCCTGCTTCTACTGGTGCATTCGGCGTTTTCCTGCTGCGGATGCATTCCATCCAGTTATGAACGTGTGCAGTAGTGAGTGCATCACCACCGGTATTGGCGCCGGTCTCTACTTTCTCGGCCAGTGCTGTTAAACTTAATTCAGGTAACAGATTCGGTTGCATTTTCATCGCAGATGCATAACGCGCAGTTAACCCGCCTTTTGG
>Ga0206949_1270_pt1 | contig 14906 bp, 16 predicted proteins | sample Alteio_BWOrgHeat_40_FD_153240 | JGI IMG/M metagenome (GOLD analysis project Ga0206949, IMG submission 153240) | Enriched cells from forest soil in Barre Woods Harvard Forest LTER site, Petersham, Massachusetts, United States -... | ecosystem: Environmental > Terrestrial > Soil > Temperate forest >...
TTGAAATTTGGAAGGTTAACACTTATCCCTTCAATACCCTGCTCAATTCAACTTTGTTATCCCGCTCCTTCATTGTTTCCCGCTTATCGAAAGTCTTTTTGCCTTGTGCCAGGCCGATCTCCAACTTGGCAAAGCCACGGTCACTGATAAACAGGGCAAGGGGCACAATAGTTAACCCTTTTTCTTCGCCACGTACCCGAAGCTTTTTTAATTCTTTTTTTTGCAACAATAAAACCCGGTCGCGTTTGGCTTCGTGGTTATAAAATGAGCCGAAAGTGTATTCGGAGATATGAAGGTTGCGGACGTATAGCTGATCGTTTATAAACGTGCAAAAGGCATCGCTAATATTGGCTTTTCCCTGGCGTATGGATTTGATCTCGGTGCCCAGCAGCTTTATCCCGGCGGTGTATTTATCCAGTATATGGTATTCGAAATACGCTTTCTTATTTTTTATGTAGACATCCTGGTTCATCACTTGCCCGATTTTGGAGTGCAAATATATTTAAATAGACACGAATGTTCACGAATTGAATTAACACGAATTTTCACGAATGAGGACGAATGGGCACGAATCGAATCAACACAAATTACGCGAATGGAGGCGAATGGACATAAATTAGGCGAATCTATACTAACTGATCATGGAATAGCAAAAAGATGAGCTCGTTGGGTGATAGGGGTTTTGCGGTCATAAGGTTCGGGGGCTTTATTAATATCCCGCTGGACCCATAATTTATACCTTTCATCAATCAATAACAACAGGTCATTAACACTATTGCCATAACGCAGCATCATATCCGGATGCAGTTCAATAATCAGTTTGGGCAGTGTTTTTAGCAAATTCTGTGCACCCTTCAGAACTTCTGTTTCAAACCCTTCTACGTCTATCTTTATCACTGTCGGCTTCCGGTTTATAAAATCGTCCGCTGTGACAACTGGTACCTCAATCCCATTATGCTCTTTCTTTTTCAGAACATAAGAGTTTGAGTTTGAGTATGACACCATTATTTTACCCGCTTCAGACCCAATAGCATTAGGGACTATTTCTACATTTTTTATAGAATTGATCTCTAAATTCTTATGCATGATAATCTGATTTTTAGGATTAGGCTCAAAGCTATATAAATAGCCCTGCGGGCCAATCCACTTAGAAATGACAACAGCGGTAAGTCCATGATGGCCGCCGCATTCTAATACGATATCCCCCTCTTTGCAGATAAAATTCTTAACAAATTCCATCTCCAGCCATAACCATTCCTTATGTTCGCGCAAGATGTCGGCAGAACTATCAACATACCAGGATTCACCATCCTTGTCGCCTACATAAAATTTAAAGTCTGTTTGATAGAGTGTCCTATCCACCACATAAGGCTTAAAGTTGCGGTTCCTAAAACGGACGAGCACCTTTTTGATGCTCTCTTTAATATCGGTTCCCAGTAAGTTTCTAAGTTGCATATATCGTTTATCGGTTAGATTTTATTTGCCCATCCGAAGTTAGTTATTTTTAACGACTGGCATAGTGCAGCTTGCATAACTTGTTAATTCCTTAGGCGAAAAATTCGTTTTTCGCCTAAGCTGTCAAATAGTGTTCAATGTTAATCCAATGAAACGGTTTTTTACCTGCAACGTGGTAATTAGGCACACTAAGTTATTTAACTCAACTTACTTTAAGAGTTTGGCACATAAAAATTATTTTACTGAGGTTTTACAACCAGTACCGGTACATTCACTTTATGCCGGACAGAATTAACGGTTGTGCCGAAGATCAGGTCTTTTAACGCCTTGTGACCATGCGAACCCATCACGATAAAGTCGATGCCGTGTTCGTTTACAATTTTTGCGATCTCGGTTGCGGCGCTGCCGAAGCCGATACTGGCCCGCGCTTCATAGCCAAGGTTAGTTAGGGTAGTTACGTAAGTGTTTAAATTATCCACGTCGCTTTGTGTTTCGTGGTCCATAATATCAGTACCATAGTACCGGGCGCCCGCAGTTTCAACCACGTGTATCAGCGTGTATGATGCTGCTTTACCTCCCTGCATAATCGCATTCCGGATACAATCCGTATCATTTTTTGAAAAGTCGATGGTAACAGCGATGTTTTTGTAGGTTACCGGTTCCAAATCGGTGATATTGGCGGCCAAACCATGCGGAACCTGGGCGGGCATGTCGCGGTGTTTAAACAAAAGCGGCCGCAAAAATACATAAAGCAGCAGCCCGGCGACTGCAGCGATGACAGGTATAACAAGCACATAAATCCAGATATGTGCTGACGGATATTGTTTCAGCCAGTCGCTAACCTGGTCGACAACCAGTTTTCCATTTAAGGCAAGAATGAGCAATGCGCTGGCCCATGCGGCTATCTTTACTTTCAGACTGATCGCAAATTTTCCCATCCGCTTGCGGTTTGAAGTAAAGTGAATGAGCGGTATCACCGCAAAGCCCAATTGCAGGCTTAATACAACCTGGCTTAAAATGATGAGACTGCCCAGGCCATTTGGCCCAAAATATACAATAGTAAAAACTGCCGGGACAATAGCCAGCAGCCTGGTTAGCAAGCGGCGCAGCCAGGGCTCGATACGCAGGTTGATATGCCCTTCCATAACGATTTGCCCTGCAAGCGTCCCGGTTATGGTTGAGCTTTGCCCCGAGGCGATCAGCGCGATGGCAAACAAAGTAGGGGCCAGGGTGCCAAAGATATGGCCCAGTAGCTTATAGGCATCCTGTATCTCGGCTACTTTATAGTACCCGTATTTAAAAAATGCGCTTGCGGCCAGTATCAAAATCGCGGCATTAACCACAAACGCGAGGTTGAGCGCAATACAAGTATCATAAAGATTAAACTTTATTGCGGAGCGCATTCCCTTTGCAGTCCGGGTGATCTGCCGCGTTTGCACCAGCGAGGAGTGGAGGTATAAATTGTGTGGCATTACGGTCGCGCCGATGATGCCTATAGCGATGTAGAGCATGTTTTGGCTCACCAAATCCTTTTTGAATAAATTGCCCGGTATAAAGCCTTTGGCGATCCCCGCCGCGTCAGGGGCTGTAATAAACATTTCAATCAGGAACGACAAACCGATGATCAATATCATCGACATGATGAAAAGCTCCAGCTTGCGCATTCCCCGGTTCATTAAAAAAAGCATTAAAACCGTGTCAGTCAGCGTCAGCGAAACGCCCCAGATGAGGGGCAGATGAAACAATAGCAGCAAACCGATTGCCATGCCAATTACTTCGGCCAGGTCGCAGGCGATGATGGCTATTTGTGCCAGGATGTACAAACAAAAGTTAACAACCCTTGGATAGGCATTTTTAGATGCCTGCGCCAGGTCGAGCCCACGCACAATGCCCAGGCGTGCACTTAAAGATTGTAGTAGCAGGGCGATCAGGTTCGACACGAACAAAACCCAAATGAGGCGATAGCCAAATGCGCTTCCGCCGGCGATGTCGGTTGCCCAGTTGCCCGGGTCCATATAACCCACGCTTACCAGGTAGGCGGGACCTATAAAGGCCAGTATCCTTCGCCAGCCGATCTTATTTTCGGTGACGATAGAGCTATGAACGTTACTTAAAGATTGATTAGGGGTATTACTCATACGGATATTAATAAATTATTAGCCACCTCGCGGCTGATCTGTATTTGTTTGCCTTCGGACTGCAGGATCACCGACCGGTCGAACTCGATAATATCTTTAACAAGGATGGTTTTCCCGATCGTCAATTCCTGTTTTTCAAGGTATTGTAAAAAGGCCGTGGAGTGGTCGCGAACACCGCATATGACGCCGCCCTCATTTGGCACGATGGACGAAACCGCTTTCAGGTTATGAATTTTGAACAGACCGTTGCAATCGGGGATGGGGTCACCATGCGGATCGTACTTCGGGTAGTCCATAAATTTGTCCAGCCGGTCGATCAACTCAGTTGAGGATATGTGCTCCAGCTCTTCGGCCATTTCGTGCACCTGGTCCCATTTAAAATCCAGCTTTTCAACCAGGAAATATTCCCACAACCGGTGTTTCCGGATAATATTGACAGCAATTTTTTCACCGGCCGCCGTGAGCGAAACGCCCTGGTAGGGTGTATAATTGATCAGCGCCTTGTCGGATAGTTTTTTCAGCATGTCCGTAACGGATGATGCCTTCGTATTTAGCAGGGCTGCCAACTGGTTAGTACTGACACTGGTTGAATTTAGCGACAGGTGATAAATGGACTTTAAATAGTTCTCTTCGGCTAATGTATTCATTTTATACAAATCTAATAATAAATTTAGACTTGTCTAAATTTATTATTTAAAAAATTTATTTCGGTTAAATAAGATTTTTAAGAAATTTTATTTGGTTGATTGCGTAAAATCCTATATTTGCCTGTATCATGGCTGCAGAATTAGATAAAATTGATTTACAGATCCTGAGGATTTTACAGGAAAACGGCAGGATAACCAACCTCCAGCTTTCCAATGAAATCGGGCTATCACCGGCGCCAACGCTGGAACGCGTGCGCAAGCTGGAAAACAACGAATACATTAAAAGTTACCATGCCCTTGTAGACGAAGAAAAGCTGGGGCTGGGAATAAAAACCTTTATCCAAATCTCGCTCGACTTCCACCAAAAAAATACCATTCAGACCTTTATTGACGAGATAAAAAACATCAAAGAGGTTACCGAGTGCCACCACGTAACCGGGCAGTGCGATTTTCTGCTAAAAGTTTATGTACGCGATATTAAGTCCTACGAACAACTCATCATGGAAAAGATCAGCCGCATCACCGTGGTAAAAACCTTTCAAACGATGATGATCATGTCGACCAGTAAGAAAGAGCCGATCGTGCCTTTAGAATACTAATACTTCGATGAGTCATTACCGCAACCCTCTTAAAAAGAAAATTAGGGGCTGGAAAAGAAGAATAAGGCAGGTGGAGCGTTGGGGAGAAAGCATTAAAGAACCTTATCTAAAGTATTTTATTTCTAATCATGATTCACATACCTACAATAGGTGCTATCTTTACCCATTTTATGCCTTAGATAAGCGACATCCGCCTTTGTGGTTCTTTAAATTAATTCTATCGAAGTTTGTTGCCGCTTACTTCGAATGGGAAAAAGTTTTTAACCAAATTGGATTGCCATATGATTTACAGCTATGGCTTTACGACCCGGCCCATATTCGTTCAGAGATTACATGTTATAGAATGAATGAGCAGGGTGAACGGAGAAGGTTTGCGTGGGAGTCTAAGCTGGAAAAGCCATTTCCGTACCATAAATTTGTTTCCCCGCTATTTGATTTGGAACAGTTCGACTGGATACTCGCTGATGACGAGGATGTAATATGGGAGGATGACCTTGATATTAACGAAACTACCGATGCAAAATTAATAGACGAGGATTTTATAAGAAAAGAGGCGGGACGTAATGAAATTTATTATGCCAAAAGGGTTGGGGACATTTGGATGGGCAGACGTAAAGGTCAGATCACGAGCAATAGCAAAAGTGTTGTTCAATCATATTTTGCACCACCAAAATTTTTGAGCTACGAGGTTGTCGACGCTATAAAGAAGTCCAAATAAATATTACTGTTGAAATTATTTTATTTGCCAATCAATCGGCGCTTTTCCCTCCTTAACTAAAATCTCATTCGTTTTTGAAAACGGTTTCGAACCAAAAAAACCGCGATCTGCCGAGAATGGCGAGGGGTGTGGTGATTTGATGATGTGGTGTTTGGTTTGGTCGATCAGTTCCGCCTTTGCTTGGGCATACGCGCCCCAAAGGATAAAAACGATGCCTTTTTTTTTGTCGGAAATGGTTTTGATGACATGATCTGTGAACTCTTCCCAGCCTTTTTTCTGGTGCGAGCCTGCCGTATTTGCCCGGACGGTCAGCGTGGCGTTTAATAACAGCACACCTTGCTTGGCCCATTCCGTCAGCTCGCCGTGAACCGGCATCGTAAAGCCGGAAATATCTGTCAGCAATTCTTTATAAATATTTTGTAATGAGCGGGGAGGGGGGATGCCTTTTTTTACTGAGAATGAAAGTCCGTGCGCCTGGTACTCGCCGTGGTAGGGGTCCTGGCCCAGGATCACCACTTTTACGTTGTCAAAGGGTGTGGTATTAAACGCGTTAAAAATATCGCCGTTTTTTGGATAGGTTTTATACCCGGCGGCTGCCTCTGATTTCAGGAAATTCCGGAGGGTAGCCATATACGGCTTTTCAAATTCGTCCTGCAAAACATGGAGCCACGAAGGCTCGATATCTACTGCCATAAATATTTATTTAGGGTTTGATTTAGCGTACAAATAAACGGATATTTGCATTCTAATTTAGAAACGATGTCGAATATAGTAAGGTTAATTGTTGCCTGCGTAATTATGGGCGCCGCCGTAGCGATGTGTGTGTTTGGTATTTGGGGATGGGGGATATTGGTGCTGTTTTTAGGCGGATTGGTGTTGCTAACCTATTTCTTTAATGAAAATATGATCATGGCCCAATGGTTTTTGCGCAAGGAAAAAGCGGAAAAGGCAGAAGCCTGGCTGCTAAAGATCACCGATTATGAAAAACAATTGAAGAAGGCCCAGCACGGCTATTATAACCTGCTGATCGGGTTGATCGAAACACGCAAGGCGCCGATGAAATCGGAGAAATATTTTAAAAAGGCACTTTCCTTAGGCATGAAAATGTCGCACAATACTGCTTTGGCCAAGTTAAGCCTGGCAGGCATCGCTATGGCTAAACGCAATAAACGCGAAGCACAGATGTACTTGCAGGAAGCTACTAAGGATGATAAAAATAAATTGCTTACCGAACAGATAAAGATGATGAAAGGCCAGATGGCGCAAATGGATAAGCAACAGGTAGTTAGGGGCGGATACCGCCAATTTTAAGACACGTAGGAGACGCAATGTTTTGCGTCTCCGACATGATATAAGATTTCCCTTAGGCGCAATGCATTGCGTCTCTACTTTTCTTCTAATGAAGAATAATAATCGGGCTCGGACGAGTGATTTTGATTTCCGCCGAGGTGCCTGTCAGGCATATAGTAGGTGTCGTCAGACGGGTTTGCTACTTCAACCATTTTCAACAGGCTCCTGATAAATGAAAGATTGAAATTACTTCTGTTCAGTTTTATCAGGTACTCGTTTTCTGTTATTTCGAGGATGGAATTTGTCATTGTTTGATATAATATGTCTATTACAATAATAGCGAACACGTATTATACCAAAGTGCTATTTATTTTATGTTTTTATTAACGAATTGTTAATAAAACGCAGGTTTTCAGCAAATTATTAGTTATAAACCGGTGTTAATTAAAAGTGTTAATTTCTTTTGTCCAAAAAATTGCCCAGGGAATGAAAACAAATCTATACAAACCAGGCCATCACCACATCCTTTGCAGGCATAGCAATATCCAATTTTAACTTTAGTTCGATTTTGTTTGATGTTTTAATTCTGGCCGTTTGCGAATGGCAAACCAATACTCCTCTCTTACGTTGTCGTCAATGTCAATGGGTTTATTGCCGCCATAAAGTGTGTCGTTGCCATTTATTTTACAACCTGAGATCCAATATTCTTCACCAGTTTCAAGTTCCACGCAATTATGCTTAAAGCCATCTTTAACTTTCAGGAATTCCTTTCCGTCATAATACATCGTGCGCATAGTTTTTGAAAAGGTCACACGCCCAATCCTGGCAGAGCCTTCAACTCCGCCAGCCTTCCTTTCGATATACATTATCCGGCTTTTCATTTTGCTTTATGCAAACCAGGTCATTACTATCTCTTTAGCAGGCATGGTTATATCCAGCTTTAACTTTTTACGCATACCGCCCAAATCATTGAAAACCTTATTTGGATTGGCCGTTTTCAATTCTTCAACCGTATTAAAGCCCATTTTATTCAGCACAGGGACCCACTCGGCAGGCACACCTATCTGGACAAAATCATCTGCGGTAGCAACCTTTGCTTTTTTCTCAGGCCGCATTTGCGGAAAGAATAGCACTTCCTGTATGGTATGCTGGTTAGTCAGCCACATTACCAGCCGGTCGATGCCGATGCCTAAACCCGAGGTTGGCGGCATGCCGTATTCCAGCGCGCGTAAAAAGTCTTCGTCCATGGCCATCGCCTCGTCGTCGCCGCGGCCGGCCAATATCAATTGTTCTTCCAGGCGTTCGCGCTGGTCAATCGGGTCGTTCAACTCCGAATAGGCATTCGCGAGCTCCTTGCCATTTACAAACAACTCGAACCGCTCTACCAAGCCTGGCGTAGTGCGGTGCTTTTTGGCCAACGGCGTCATTTCAATCGGGTAATCGGTAATGTAAGTAGGCTGTATTAAATTGGCTTCCACTTTAGTGCTGAAGATCTCGTCAACCAACCGCCCCTTGCCCATGCTGGGATCAACGTCAATAGCCAGATCGACACAAGTCTGACGCAACTCATGCTCACTCATCGCCGAAACATCGATGCCGGTATATTTCAAAATAGAATCGTACATGGATAGCCGCTCATAAGGCCCCGCGAAGTTAATCTCATTGCCCCCCACCTGTACCACCGGGATGCCATGCACGGCCCGGGTTACGGTTTCCAAACATTCCTCAACCATGGCCATCATCCAGTTGTAGTCCTTATAGGCTACATAAATTTCCAGGCTGGTAAACTCCGGGTTATGCGTGCGGTCCATGCCTTCGTTTCGGAACATCTTGCCAAATTCATATACCCCGTCAAAACCTGCTACGATCAGCCGCTTTAAGTATAACTCATTGGCTATGCGCAAAAACAGGGGCATATCCAGCGTATTGTGGTGCGTTACAAACGGCCGTGCCGCGGCGCCGCCATGTACGGGCTGCAAAATGGGCGTTTCCACTTCCAGCCAGCCCTGGCTGTTAAAGTAATCGCGCATGCTGCTGATCACTTTGGAGCGCTTGATGAATATTTCCTTAAACTCCGGGTTTACCGTTAAATCCACATAGCGCTGGCGGTAGCGCATTTCCGGGTCGGTAAAGGCATCATGTATGTTGCCTTCTTCGTCGCGCTTAACAATCGGCAGTGGTTTTATGGACTTGGCCAGCAAGGTTAACTCCTGCACATGTACCGATATTTCGCCGGTTTGGGTTAAAAACACATAACCCTTAACGCCGATATAATCGCCCAGGTCAAGCAGTTTTTTAAATACGGTATTGTATAAGGTTTTATCTTCGCCCGGGCAAATATCGTCGCGTTTTACGTAGATCTGTATTCTGCCAGTGGAGTCCTGCAGCTTAGCAAACGACGCGCTGCCCATCACATTCACGCTCATGATGCGTCCGGCAATGGTTACCTGTTTAAACGTATCCGGAAATTTTTCAAAGTTCTCTAAAATTTCCTGCGCAGTGGCAGTGATCTTAACCTCCTCAGGCGGATACGGATTGATGCCCAAAGCCCTAAGCTGGTTTAGTTTCTCGCGGCGTAAAATTTCCTGTTCGGATAAAGCAATACTCATATTTATATTTCGAGGTGCAAAAGTAGGGAAATTTTGAGATATGAGACAGGAGATATGAGATTTGAGACAGGATGGGCTGGCAGTTTCAACCAAAAGTCATCCCGAACTTGTTTCGGGACCCCATCAACTTGCCAATATCCCCGCCAATGTAGGTGTACCACCAATCCTTTGGCGACCTGCCTATGGGCTGCCGAAATAAATTCGGCATGACTGGTTGGGGTTTTTGTTTACGGATGAATAACTTTACCACATGAATTTGAAAGTTATTGCTTTTGATGCCGATGATACGCTGTGGGTGAATGAACCATATTTCAGGCATACGGAAGAACAGTTTTATAATTTGCTTGGCGAATATTCCTCACAGCGTTCGCTTGAAACTGAACTGCTGAAAACGGAGATAGAAAACCTGGCCTTATATGGTTATGGCATAAAAGGATTTATGCTGTCCATGATCGAGACCGCTTTGCGGGTAACGAATAATAACATCAGTGTTGGTGTGGTTGAAAAGATACTCAACCTTGGCAAACAAATGCTGGATCAGCAAATCGAGCTGTTGGATGGGGTAGAAGAGGTGCTGCACGCCCTAAAAGACAAATACCGCCTGGTAGTAGCCACCAAAGGCGACCTGCTGGACCAGGAACGAAAGCTCCGCAAATCGGGCATCGCCCACTATTTTCACCATATCGAGATCATGAGCGAAAAGGATGACGCCAACTACCTGAAATTGATCCGCCACCTGGATATACAGCCCGATGAGCTAATGATGATCGGCAACTCACTCAAGAGCGATATTATACCCGTGCTGCATGTTGGCAGCTATGGGGTACATGTACCATACCATATCACCTGGGCGCACGAACAAATTGAGCATACGATTGATGATGAAAAATTCAGGAGCGTTGAGGGGATAAGGGACGTACTGGGGTTTTTGTAGGCTTAGATTAGACTAGATTTGATAACTTTTTAAAAGTTATCAAATCTGCGATTCTTAATAATGATCTCTCAAAGAGTAAACATGAATTTCGTCATTTTTAACTTCATAAATTAATCGATGTTCATAGCTTATTCGGCGCGACCACATCCCGGCCCAATTGTGTTTTAGCGGCTCCGGTTTGCCAATACCTTCAAATGGGGTTTCTTGAATAGATTGGAGTAAAGTGAGAATTCGTGCCTGTATCTGTTTTTGACCTGACTTTTTCCAGTATTTCAAATCATCCAAAGCTTTGGGCTGATAAATTATTTCCATAAATCCTCAAGCGCGATTTTTGCGCCTTTGCCTGCTTCCATGTCTTTTCTGCCCCGGGTGATTTTTTCAGCAAGATAGGAATTGGCCATTATGCGCTCTGTTTCATCCTGGAATGGTGCCGTATCATCCATCTCATATTCCAATTTGAGCGCATCCAAAACGGCAGTAATCGCTCTTTCGGATAAATCATCGTCAATGTTTACTGTTAGTGTTTTCATTGAAAAAAACCTTAATAGACAAATTTAAGGAAAATAAGCTATAATTTAACTTATTTACTCTGGAGTGCTCAAAGCAAATAAATCCGAAAACAAAAATCCGAATTCCGAAATCAACTTAATCCGCCTCCGCCTCCTGCAAATACATCTCATCAATCGGCCCGGCGTATTTTTTTTCAATCACTTTGCGTTTGGCTTTCAGGGTAGGGGTGATCTCACCTTCGTCCATGCTGAAAGGTTTGCGTTTTACTTTAAAGTTTTTGATGCGCTCAAATTTGGCCAGTTCGTTGGATAGGCGTTTAATGTCCTGGCCTATCCAGTCGACAATTTCCTTGTCTTCGATAAACAGGTCGGGTTGTTCAAAAAAGGATTCTTTTAGGTTGAACGTTTCCTGTAGGGTTTCTTTTGCCGGGACAACGATAGCGGTGATATATTCACGTTTATCGCCGATCAAAAACACGCCTTCAATTTTGGGGCTTTTCAGGTAGGTATTCTCAACCGGGGTTGGATAGATATTTTTACCATAGGCATTTACCAGCATGTTTTTCAGGCGGTCTGTAATTTGCAGGTTACCCAGGTAAAAGCGACCGATATCGCCGGTATGGAACCAGCCTTCCGGGTCGATCACCGATGCGGTTTCTTCGGGTTTGTTCCAGTAGCCTTTCATTACGCAATGCCCGCGCACAATGATCTCACCTTCTTCCGAGGTAAAATCTGCCTTAAAGTTTTCGTGCGTTTGGATGGTATAAATGTGTTTCGTGTCCACATTTTGAATAGCCACTTCAATGCCGGGAATAACGCGCCCCGTTGTGCCGTACACCTGCCGGTGATCCTCGGTAACCGACATTACCGGCGAGGTTTCCGTCAACCCAAAACCCTCCAATATTTTGATGCCCAGGTCGCCGAAAAATTCGCCGATGTTTTTAGGCAGCGCACCCCCGCCGGAGATCATGAACTTAAGGCGCCCGCCGGTCCGCGCTTTTATCTTGCTGAAAACCAGTTTTTCGGCGAGTTTATGTTGATAGCTCAATACCGGGTTTGGTTTTTTGCCTGCAGCTTTTACCTCGCGGTGCTGTTTTCCTATTTTAAGCGCCCATAAAAATATCTTACTTTTCATGCCACCCGCTTCGGTGCCGCTTTTCATCGCGCGGTCATGGATGCGTTCCAGCAGGCGCGGAACGCAATTCATCACGGTTGGCCTTACTTCGCCCATGTTTTTGGCCAGCAGGTCAAGGCTTTGCGCAAAGGCTATCTGCGAGCCGGTAGCCAGGCAAACGTGATAAGTAGCCGTACGCTCAAACACGTGCGACAGCGGCAGAAAGGACAGGAACAAGTCGCTCGATTCAATATTCGGTATTTGTATCAGGCTTACCCGTACATTTTCCACCAGGTTATGATGGGTAAGCATCACGCCTTTGGGCGTGCCGGTTGTACCTGAAGTGTATATCAGGCAGGAAAGGTCGGAAGGCATGATCGCCTCACGGGCAATCATGATCGCTGAATGATATTGTTCTATGATCGCCCGGCCTTCTTCGATTAAACTTTTAAAACCAATTACACCGCAGTTTAACGTCGCCTTACCCAAGTTCTTCTCATAATCGTCAAAGGCAGGTATAATGCGCACCAATTCAGGGCAGTTGTTGGCTATTTTGGAAACTTTACGCAGCAGGAACGGATTCCCTACCAGGATGGTCCGCGCGCCGGAATCATTCAAAATATATTCTATTTCGGCTTCGCTTAGGGTAGGGTAGATGGAGGTATTTACTGCGCCTATCTGTTGCAACGCCTGGTCATAATAGACATAGTCAGGGCCGTTTTCGATGATAAGCGCCAGCCGGTCGCCTTTTTTGATGCCCATTTCAAGGAACCATGCAGAAACTGCGTCGATCTTTTCCAGCGCTTGCCGGTAGCTGATCTCGGCCCAGGCATCGCCCACCTTGTGGGTCATAAAGGTATGGGTATCGGGATGAATATTTTTTACCACATTCCGGATAAGGCTCGGGATGGTCGAGTTTTCGGGCGCTAAGTTCATTATTAGTTTAAACTGGGTTAACGGGTAACAAATCTATTATTTTTTGGGATTACACCGATTTTTTTTTGGGGGATTGCACCGATTGTTAAGAGTGATTTCACCGATTTGCTTGGGATTGCACCGATTGTTAAGAGTGATTTCACCGGTTAGCTTATTTTCCCGTCGTCTGTGTCCTCACAGACGGCTATCGAGACAACTATCCGAAATATTGATTTTCCAAAAACGTTGCCCTTTCAAGAGCAAAATAGGTTTGGATTAAAAACCAAAAAAGCCCGGCGATACCGGGCTTTTTAAACTATTAATTGTGGTTTTTATTTGTACAATACAGCGTCAAGGCCAATGGCTACGCCATTTGTGCCTACCATATCAAATTTTATTACCTTGGCGCTGTTGCCCTGGGCATCGGTGATCACCAGGTTTTTCGCGGCGTTTACGCTAAGGGTAAGCGTTGCCCCGTCAATGGTTTTAAGCGCCATCGTACCGGTTGCCCTTATGGCGGCAAGGATAGCTTTCTTGTCGTTTAGGCCTGCAACAATATGCCCCCTCAAAACAGTTGCCAGTTTAGCCGGGTCGGCAAATAAGGCGTCCAATTGCGCAGGTGTCAAACTGCCAAATGCGTCATTGTTAGGTGCAAAAATAGTATAAGGCCCTGCCCCTTTTAATGTTGCGCCCAGGTTTGCGGCCCTTAAAACCACAGCCATCGTTTCGTAATTGGCAGCATTGTCGGTGCTTGTTAAAGTAGCCAGAACATCAGCGGTTGCGGCCGGTGCAGGGGCGGCGGGCGGATTGGTAGTTTGCGCAAATGCATTATTGGTAAATACGCCTATCGCCAAAGCCGCGATCACAGTCAAAATTGATTTTTTCATTATTTGGTACCTGTTTAAAGTTTGTAAACGATTATCTAAACTACTTTTTATTGACAGTTGTTTTTCAATCGTAAAAATAATTTTTTACCTCTCTAATAACTATCGATCGGGCAAAAACGCGCAATTGCAATAAAATTGTTACGTTTTGCTAAGGTCATCGGGTCAATATTGGTGAAAATATAATTGCGGCCTCGCCAACCTGGCGCCGTTAATTAGCCAACGTTTGTGGAATGTGTTTTATCGCTTGACATGCGGCAGCCCTTTCTTTTTTATTAAATTTGCAGGGTTGCACAAAAAATGACCGGGGCTAATGGAAATTAACATCAAAACAGATATAGGCACCAAGCAAAAGGCGCTGGCGATCAATCTTGACCCTGCCATTTACGGCTCCTTTGCCGAGATCGGCGCGGGGCAAGACGTTGCAGCCAACTTTTTTAAGGCCGGGGCCTCCTCGCAAACCATCGCCAAAACCATGTCGGCGTATGACATGATCGTGTCCGATGCCATTTACGGCACCCTTAAAGTTCGCAGGTATGTAAGCGAACCCAGGCTGATGGCCATGCTTGATCATGAATATAGCTTGCTGATTGAACGCCTGGCTGCGCAGCGTGGGGATAAAACAACTTTTTTTGCTTTTTCGGATACCTTATCGGCCCTTAACTACCACAAAACCAACGAAGGCCATGGCTGGATGGGCGTGCGTTTTCAACTGGAGCCGAACGGAGCATTCAACGATGTGATACTGCATGTAAAACTGCTGGATAACGATACCAACCTGCAGCAGCAAGCGGTAGGGGTACTGGGTGTAAACCTGATGTACGCCTGCTTTTATTATCACGAGCAACCACTGGTCTTCCTGCAATCGCTGATGGACGATCTTTCCCATGATCGCATCCAGATCGACATGATCCGTTTTGAGGGGCCAAATTTTACAAAGGTAGATAACCGGCTGATGAGCCTGCACCTGGTAAAATTCGGTTTCTCAGATGCCGCGGTATTCGGGCCCGACGGGGAAAATCAACAACCCTCGGAAGTGCTTTATAAAAAACATATCGTGGTGATCCGCGGGCGTTTCAGGCCGCTCACCAATG
>Ga0206949_1271_pt1 | contig 14892 bp, 11 predicted proteins | sample Alteio_BWOrgHeat_40_FD_153240 | JGI IMG/M metagenome (GOLD analysis project Ga0206949, IMG submission 153240) | Enriched cells from forest soil in Barre Woods Harvard Forest LTER site, Petersham, Massachusetts, United States -... | ecosystem: Environmental > Terrestrial > Soil > Temperate forest >...
CCAGCAGCGAGCCCTGGACTGCAGCTTCGCGCCGCCGCTAGAGCTTGAACCGCTGGTCGATCAAATCCGCGAGCAGGCCGATGAAAAGCAACTGGATCCCCGTGAGAACAAGCGCGGTTCCAAAGAGTCCCAAATGCCCCTGTCCAAAATAGTCGATCGACGCTTTCACAATCCCAAGGAAGCAAAGGGTCAGCGCAGGCGGAACGAAGACGTTCAAGGGCTTGAAATAGGCGCAAATGCGGATGATCAAGATGACGAAGTTAGTGAAATCGTGGAGCGGCCGAATCGACGATTTCCCCACTCGCTTGTGATAGTTGATCGGAATGAATTTCACCCGGTGGTCGTTGGTGAGCATCGCGAGGGTGATGGTCGTGGTGAAAGAAAACCCATCCGGATAGAGGGAAATGAAGCGCATCGCTACATCCCTCCTGAAGATGCGAAAGCCGGAATTCAGATCGGGGATTTTCTGGTTACTCAAATACTCGGCGAGCTTCGTGATGATCCATTTGCCGGGCTTTCTCAGCGGTGGCACGTGCACGATTGTCCCAGTCCGCGCGCCCACCACCATGTCGAAGTTGTGAATGTGTTCAGCGAGGCGCGACACGTCCTCCAGGGGGTAAGTGCCGTCGGCATCGGCAATGAGGACGTACTCGTATTTGGCCACCCGAAGGCCATTCTTCAACGAGGCGCCGTAGCCGCGATTGCTCTCGTGCTCGATGAGTTTCACGGGCAGAGAACGGGCAACTTCGCCCGTCTTGTCTGAAGAACCATCATTGATCACGATCAGTTCCAGCGCTTTGAGTTGAGACTCCAGAGCGGAAAGCACCAGGACCGTGTTCTTGATGGATTCCTCTTCATTGTAGGCGGGAATCAAGATGCTGAGTTCGATGGCGGAGAGTGACATTGGAAATAGAGAAAGAGGATGGGCGCTGGGGCGCAGCGGCCGATAGCCCAGAATCGCCATCCATGGCCGGACGGCTCGTAAGAATTAAGAAAACTTACGAAAGCGATTTTGTTTCATCCGGGACGGCTGCGCTCTCTGTTTGGGTTTTGGTAAGCTTGGAAAGCGCTAAAACCGCAACTCCATCGAGTCCCGCCATGATCACGGCCACCCAGGCCCACCGCACCGGCAGGACGTATTGAGTTTTGCAGTCGCCGACAGCAAATACGGTTATCATGAGCAGGATCGGCGGAAGCCAGATCACCGACGTCGCGGCCCATCGGGACGGTCTCAGGCAAAATCCCAAGCCGATCGCCGCCAGCACAGCCAAACAACCCGGCGTCAACCAGTAGATCCCGTCCGAATTCAGATTTTCGCGCAACCAAATCAGGGGCTCCCGAGTCTGGATGCCGTGCAAAAACTCCATGAGCGGAAGGACTGCGTTTGGCCGTGTCTTCCGCTCTTCAACAAGGAGGTCGAACTGGGGCTTATCCAACCGGTAATACAATTGCAACTCATGCGGGTATTTGACCCAGAGATCCTGAATCCCCTCTGCCTGACTCCGCCAGAATTCTGCGGGACTGAATCGGCTAATGGAATCGATTTCCGCAAAGGCAATTCCAATCTTGGTCACGGTCAGTTTTACAAAACCAAAAGGGTGCGAGAGGAGCGCCTCCATCGCCAAATCCGAACACACCTGCAAATACTCCGTTTCATCCTTTCGAGCAGCGAGTTCTGCCCACACGGGATCGATTGTGGCTGGATTGCCATCGCCCAACGGTTTCTTGTAATCGCGCTGGGTCCAGGCGTATTGGCCCATTTCATAATCATGCCTTGCCTTGAGAACCATGGGTTTCAAAGCCAGCCGGTATTTGGACCATTTTGGCGCATCGACATTCACGAATGGCAGCGTGGAATTCAAGAGCAGCCACTTGGCCTGGCGTTTCTCTCCCGACGTAAGAATTACAGCGAGCCCAAGAACGACAGCGAGCCATGCCTCCACCTTCCATCGCCAGGGATTCCGCGTGATGAACATCGCCGCCAGGACACACCCCACCCAGATCCCACGCCCGTGTGGCTTAATGGCGACAACGACCGCCGCCATGACTAGAAACCAAAACAGCCGCCGGCGCTGGCGCAGAATGCCCAGAGGCATCGCGAGCGCCACGGTCGCGACGATCGCCGCCAGAAAGACAGAATCCCCAATGATCTCGTGCTCATCCCGGAGCAAATCGAGATTCATGGCCATGAGCATCGTGGCGAGCGGCGTCCAGACGGCCCGATACCTCGTTATGTGGGCGACGATCCACCCCACCCCGACGATAATCCCCAATCCCATGAGGTGTTGCAGGAAGGCTACGGACTTCGCAGTGCTCCACGGCAGCGCAGGGAGCGGAAGACAAAGTATCGGATAAACCCAACGCCGTTTCGCTTTGAGCACGAAGTGATGCCCATGCTTCCAAAGCTTCTCCGTGGCTTCGAAGTAGGAGGAACTATCCGATCCAAAATAAGCCTCTGGAATCGCAGCCAGCAACCCCACACGCAGCGTGATGCCGACGATCAGGGCCGGCAGGCACCACCAAAAGAAGTGTTTTAGCCGGAAGGCTCGAGGCGCTGCTCCCCCGTCACCCGAAGGAACAACGGTGGGTGCAGATTGAGAGAGGGTAGCTTCCATTCACTCTGATCATTTCAGCCAGCCACGCTTTCGCACCTTAAATCGCGGTAAGATGGTTAAACTGGCGTCAGAGGGCAACCGCCGCGAATTTTTAACCTTAATTCTTAAACTTTTCAAGAGGCCCGGACGCCAGTGGCAGGCGTCCGGGCCCATGAAATTTAGAAATGAACGGATCGCTTAGGCAAACCACTCGGTGTGGAAGAATTGCCCGGCGGGCTTGTCCACGCGCTCGTAAGTGTGGGCGCCGAAGTAGTCGCGCTGCGCCTGGAGCAAATTCGCGGGAAGGCGCTCCTGGCGGTAGCTGTCGTAATAGGCGAGCGCTGCGCTGAAGGCGGGTGTGGCGACCCCGTATTCGATCGCGGTCTGCACCGCGGTCCGCCAATTGGCCTGGGTCTTCGAAATGACATCGCGGAAGAACGGATCGAGAATCAGATTCTTCAACTCGGGATTCTGGCGGTAAGCCTCGGTGATCCGGTTCAGGAACTGGGCGCGGATGATGCAGCCGCCGCGCCAGATGGAGGAGATGTCTCCGAAGTTCAGGCTCCAGTTGTAGAGCTTGCCCGCTACCCCGAGTTGCACGAATCCTTGCGCGTAGCTGATGATTTTCGAAGCGTAGAGAGCGTCGCGAACGGAAGCGATGAGAGCCGCGCGGTCTCCCGTGAAAGGCTTCGGAGAGGGACCGGCAAGTTCCTTGCTGGCGGCAACACGCTCGTCTTTCAACGAGCTGAGGATGCGGGCTTCCACAGCGCTGCCGATGACAGAAAGCGGAACGCCCAACTCCACCGCGTGGCCCACCGTCCACTTGCCGGTGCCCTTCTGCCCAGCCTTATCCAGAATGATGTCGACGATCGCCTTGCCGGTTTCGGGATCCTTCTTCGAGAAAATGTTGGTGGTGATTTCGATGAGGAACGAGTTGAGGTCGCCCTTGTTCCAGGCGCCAAAAATATCGTGAAACTCCTCGGCGGTCGGGTTGATCGTGGCCTTCAGAATGGCGTAGGCCTCACAGATCAACTGCATGTCGCCGTACTCGATTCCGTTGTGAACCATCTTCACATAGTGGCCGGCGCCATCGGGTCCCATATGGCGGCAGCACGGTTCGCCCTCGGCGATTGCAGCGATCTTCGTGTAAATGGGAGCCAGAGCTTCCCAACCCTCTTTTGAGCCGCCGGGCATGATCGACGGGCCTTTCAGAGCGCCCTCTTCTCCGCCGGAAACTCCTACGCCGAAGAAGTGAATGCCCTTTTCTTTCAGCGCCTTTTCGCGGCGTTGCGTATCGGTCCAGAGAGAATTTCCGCCATCGATGATGACATCGCCGGGTTCAAGCAGCGGGATCAACTGCTCAATCACCGCATCCACGGGAGCGCCCGCTTTCACCATAATCTGGGCTTTCCGGGGGCGCTTGAGAGCGGCCACAAAATCCTGGAGCGTCTTCGCGAACACGAAGTTTTTGCCCTTTCCGCGACCGGCCTCAAAAGCCTCCACCACGCTGGTAGTGCGGTTAAAAACGGCAACGTGGAAGCCTTTGCTTTCCATGTTGAGGACGAGATTCTCACCCATCACGGCGAGACCGATCAGACCGATGTCACAAGAGCTCATTTGGCTGTTTAATGCGGAAGTTTTTTTATTTTATGGTTTCAAAGCAAAGGGTATCGGCAAAGTGATTCGCATGGCAACCGACTTTTCCCGAGCCCACCGGAACATTGCATCCGGCGACTGTTCGGGCAGGGTGGTGATTGCCACTTCGATCCGATGAATCTTCCCAACCAACTCACCGTAGCGCGCTTTTTCCTTACGATCCTGTTTGTGATCGCGCTCTCCTCGGCGTGGCCGTTTTGCTACACGGCAGGGCTGATTCTGTTTATCGCCGCCGGCATCACGGATTACTTCGACGGGGAAATCGCCCGCCGGAGAAATCTGATCACGGATTTTGGGAAACTCATGGATCCTCTCGCCGACAAGATCATGATCGCTTCAGCGTTCATCTGTCTTGTGCCGTTGAAAGCGATTCCGGCATGGGCGGCGGTGGTCATCATCAGCCGGGAGTTCCTCATCACGGGCCTTCGATTGCTGGCGGCCAGCAAAGGGATCATCCTGCCTTCCGAGAAGCTGGGCAAGCACAAGACCGCCTGGCAAATCATTACCGTCATCTACTTCCTGCTGCTTCTATCCCTCATGGAATTTGATAAAGCGGGCCTCCTTAACGAGCTGTTCTGGTGGGCGCACGCCTGGCTGATTGGCGGCTCAATCCTCACCTACCTCGCAGTGGCGCTCACCCTCTACTCAGGGGGCGGCTACTGCTGGAAAAACCGCTCGCTGATTTCCTGGGAGTAGGAACCGAGGGAGACCGCTGAAGCGCTTGGCGCCTATTTCGGCACGTACACTTGATCGCCGGGAAGCAACTTCGGATCGCGAGACGGATCCTTCTGCAGCAGATGAAGGTCGTAGCGCTCCACGACTTTGCCATCGCGAATCAAGCGGATTCCCTTTTCCTTGCCGTAATCGTCGAGGCCGCCTGCGCCGCTGATGGATGTGCTCAACGTCAAATCCGCGCTCCACTGCATGCGCTGAGGCATTTTTACGCCGCCACCCACCGAAACAAACCGAGCCGCAGGGCTCACCACGATCATCACGGATGGATGAGTGAAGATCTTGTCCGCGATCATCTTCGCTTGAACCCGGCGCTCCACTTCTGACGGAGTGAGCCCGCTGACTTTGATCTCGCCCACAAGAGGGACGTTCACCGTTCCTTCGGATCCCACCGAGTACTGCAAGGCGTATTCCGAGGCAATATCGGGAGGCACGCCTCCGAGTCGCATGTCAAATACGTCGCCGCTCCGGATCACGACAGCGCTCGCTTTGGGATCCGCCTGCGGAATTGGCGCCGCCGCCTGGACTGCGACGGAAACCGTCGCAAAAAGAGCGGATATGAGCGCGCGCATAAGGTTTGGCCAGTAGGTCTACTTCGGCACGTAAACCTGATCTCCCGGCAACAGCCTCGGATCGCGGGAAGGATCCTTTCGGAGAATCCGGAGATCATACTGCTCCACGATCTTGCCATCGCGAATCAGGCGGACACCTTTTTCCTTGCCGTAATCGTCAAGCCCTCCAACGTTTTCAATCGCAACGCTCAAGGTAAGATCCTGGCTCCATTGGATGCGTTGCGGGGAGCGCACGCCGCCGCCGATGGAAACGAAACGCGCGGTTTGGTTCAGATTGATGATCACCGTGGGCTTCGTGAAGATCTTGTCCGCCATCAGTTTGTTCTGGACGGCGCGCTCGACCTGGTTGGCGGTCATCCCGACGACTTTCGTCTCGCCAATCAGCGGGATATTGACGGTTCCTTCAGCGCCTACGGTGTAGGGAATGGCAAACTCTGCCGCGAATTCCGCCGGCATTCCGCTCAGGCGCATTTCGAATGAATCACCGGTACGAATAAGCGGGACAGACTGGGCCGAGACGGAAACCGTAAGCACGAACAGGGCAACTAAGAGGGAAGGCAGGAATCGCATGTGGGATTCGAAATATTAATAGTCTTCACGAACCGCAGGACGCGGGCTCGGGCTCGGGAGCTTCGGCGCCGCAGTTTCGATCCGCTGAGGGCGAGGGCCGTAGTAATCGTAGTAGTTGTTGTAGTAGGCGTAGCCGTCGTCGTGCTTCGCATCGAAGTTGTTGAGAACAACTCCGATGAGGTGGCCACCCACGTTGGTCACGTTCTGCTTGACCCTCTGCAGCATGGCGCGCGGGAAGCGACGGTGCTGGACCACCATGATCGTGACATCCACTTCGCTCACGATGACCGACCCGTCGCTCACGCCCAGAATCGGCGGCGCGTCGAAGAATACGAGGTCGTACTGCTGTTTGACTTTCGCGATCAGTTCCGTCATCCGCTGGGAATTCAGGATTCCCAGTGCGTCCTCGGGCAGTTCGCCGCTGGGGATGAAGGACAGATTGTCGATCTTCGTCGTTTTCACGATTTCGTCGATTTCGACTCGACCCAGCAGATAGTCCGTGAGGCCGACCTTGTTCTCGACGTTGAACAGCTTGTGCTGGGAAGCTCGACGCAAATCCGCATCCACCACCAATACGTTGTAACCGCCCCTGGCGCAGGTATATGCGAGATTGTTTAGCGTCGTGGATTTTCCCTCGCCCGGGCCGCCGCTGATCAAGGTAAACGTGTTGGCGTCGCGTTGCGGTTTGTTGAATTCAATGTTGGTTCGAAGGATGCGGTAAGCCTCGGCATCCGGCGAATCTCCCCGTGCGTTCATCAGGATGGATACATCCTTTGGAATCACCGCCAGCACAGGAATCTGGAGATACCGCTCGACGTCGTCGATGGTCTTCACGCTGGTGTCGAGATATTCGATGAAGAAGGCCAGCAAGACCCCAGATCCCAAGCCAATCACGGCTGCCACCAGCATATAAAAGAGCGAGTGCGGTTTATCGGGGAAATCCGATTTTTCCGCCTTCTGCCAGATGATGGCCATATCGCTTTCGACCTGGCGTTTCACGCGTTCGGACGTAAGCGTCGTTTCAAGCTGATCGCTGATCTTCCGGGCCTGAATGTACTTGTTTTTGGCGTCGATATACTCGGAGATTTTCGTTTTCTCCTCGATTTCCGACTTTTTCGATTCCTCCATCCGGGTCTCGAGAGCCTTCAGTTTGTCCTTTTCAAAGAGCATCTTGTTCGACTGCGCTTTCCGAACGCTTTCGAGCTGGTCCGAGAGGATCATGCTGTAGGTTTTTTTCTGCGCCTTCAGCGACTTCATCCGTGGATGATTCTCGCCGATTCCCGAACTGGTCAGCCAAGCCTCCATGGCGAGGGCTTCCTGAAAGCGAGGCAGCGTATTGGAAATCGTCGCATCCTGAATATTCAGCGTCGGCAGGATGTTCATCAAAAACTCCGGCGAGAGGTTTTTAATCAAATCGAGCTGCCGTTCCAGCTCCACCACCCGCACCTGCTGTTCCTGGAGCTGCTGCATATTGAAAGCCACAGCGCCTTCCTTCGTGCCGACCTGCGAGTTCTCTTTGTCCGGATCGGGGTCGATGATGCCATCCCGCGCGCGGATTTTCATCGCATCTCCCGCCGTGTGTTCAACGACTTCCCGTTGTTTCTCCACCTGATCCTTCAACTGATCCAAGCCGTTATCCATCGATTTCCGCAAGTCCGCCGTCCGCTTTTCCTGATACACTACCGCAATCGTATTCGCGATATTCGCGGCGCGTTGCGCGTCCGTATCATAAACTCCGATTTCGATGAGGCTCGTGTTCCGGACCTCCTTGAGGTTCATCGAGTTTCTCAGCTTGGCGTAGGCATGCGCGAGGGGAAGCCTGCCGCCGGTCGCCGAATAATCCTCGGTCAACTTCAATCTTTCGATCACCGGATAGAGAATCTCGGTCTTCTGCAAAATCTGAAACTGGGTGGCAACAAACTGCGGATCGTAGCCCTGACGGCCGTTCCCGCCGAACGGAAGCTGCATGGGCCCCGAATTGTCCTGCTTCACCTCCATCGTCGCTGTCGATAGATATTCCTTCGGGAGAAACTTAATCACGACGCCGGCCGTCACCATCACCAGGAAGAAAACGAGGAGAATCAAACCGAAGCGCAGCTTAATAACGCGCCAGTAGTCGAGGAAATGCAGCTTTACCTCATTGGATTCATTCATAATCGGAGTGGTCAAAAAAGGGGAAGGGAAGCGGGTAATTTTATCTTCTTAAGGGAAAATCGCAACCGTTGAGCCGGTAAACTTTGGCAGCGCGTTTCCGTGGCGTCCGATCAAAGGGGCGCTCCGGAACAAATCAGGGCAGTCGTCTGGACCGGTTAGAACGTATAATTAGCAGTGAGGAAAATGCGGTTTCTGTAATAATCAACGGAAGGACCGCCCGAAAATAGAACGTCGTAAGTGTAATTGAGGCTGAAGGACCATTTGCGCGACAGCGTGTAGTACAAGCCGAGATTCGACTCCGCCGTGTTCTGCGTGGACTTGATGCCCGTCAATTCATCCGTGGTGACCTGATTTACCAGATTCAAGGCGAGGCTGGTGCTCAGGCGTGGGGTGAACGCATGCGAAAGCGTGAGCCCTCCCCGAAAAGTTTTGACGGTCGTCGTCGCATTCGGCGGCTCCTCAAATCCATAGTGCGCGTTCGCAGAGAGCGACGTCGTCCGAGTGAGATTGTAGTTTGCCGTGAGCTCGAAATAAGGAGACGTCTTTGATGAATCGGTATCGGTGAAAGTGCGATCCTCGGCCCCAAACCGAATCGTCGCAAAGAAGCGTCTGCTTAGGGAAATATCCGCGCCGCCCAGTAGAAAATACGCGTCAGAGCTACGGGTCGAATCGTTCTCATAGGAAATCACACTGTAGCGGCCCTCGCCAACGAGCGTCAGCCGCGGTGAGTAAAGATACCGCAATTCGGTTCCGAACGTGGTGGTATCAAAGGTGTTCGCCTGCTGGGAACTGTCGGTATAATAGACCGTGCTGTAGCTCACGCTTGAGACCGTGCTGAAACGCGGCAGCCAGCGATACGTGATGTCGCCCTTGCTGTTGAGATTCAGGTAGGGGCCGACGTTGTTGTTCGTTGGGGTGTTGACCGCCCCCAGATTCGGCTGCGTCTGATAGGAGGCCGCCACATTTGCCGACACCTGAAGGCGTGGCGAGAATTTGTGAAGATACGCCAGCGAAAGGTTTCCGTTGTAGTCCGATTTCGTTCCGGGGCGGTCCCAATAATAGTCATCCCCGCCACTGAGATCGAACGTGAAAACCGTTCGCCGCGTCGCAAATTGCACATCCCAACCCGCGGTGGCCCGCGACACGAGACTGCCCTGCCTCTTTTGTGCAGCCACGCCAGGGATCGTCACGTTGGTCGTGGTTGCCGGGGTGGGAGGAACTTCGATCGTTTCGGTAACGACCGTTCCATCATTCTGCTGCACTTGAATCTGTTCCGTGTGCGCAGGCACGGCCGGACTCACGACTTCCTTGACGACCTGCTGGGGCACGCTCGGAGCCCGCGTTGGCGTCTGGAAGACGTTGTCGTCGTAGCCGACTCCGACCGAACCCGTAAAGCGAAAAAGAGGCCGCGCAAGACGGCCCTCTCCCGCGGTCAATCGAATCGGCGCCTGACCATAATTTCCTGGGATGGTAAAAGAAACGGGCGCGGCTTGCGCCTGAGCGCCGCCGGCTCCGCCGCCGCCAAATGAGGAAGCTGCCCCAGTAGAGGGCATCGCGCTGGCGCCCGCGGAAAATGGGCTCGGACTCTCTCCCGGGTTCATCGTTCCGAATCCGTGCCCTCCCGGGGCGCCGAAGGGGGTGCTGCCGGTCCCCGGTGTCCCGTTATCCTGAAAAAGATTGGGAAGAAAGGAACCGGGCGTAAGGCCTCCGGGCTGCAACCCTGGGGTCGTGGTCCCCGGCGCAGTTGCCCCGGGCGGTGGATTCCCTGAGGAGAAACCGCTCGGAGACGTCCGAAAACTTGGGATGGTCGTTCCATTGTTCGGCGCATTTCCCTGAGGCGAAGATCCGCCGGGAACGGGCGTTGTGCCATTGCCACTCCCGCCCGATGAGTTCCCTCCGGAAGGATTTCCGCCATTCGCCCCGCCTGAGTTGGAATTCCCGCTATTCGAGTTCCCGCTATTCGAGTTCCCGCTATTCGAGTTCCCGCTGTTGGAGTTTCCCGATGCCGGAGTTGATCCGAAAGATGAACTGGCGCCATCCGCAGCCGGCGCCGAATCCGGGTCAGCGGCTCGCGACCCCTCCGCACCCGCACACGCAGCACAAGCGATGAAAATAGCCATCGTGCGCCGACAAAAAATCATTCGTGTTTTGGGGTGAATTCTCAGGGGTTTTACCGCCTTTTTGCGGATTAGAGCGAGGCATTAACCGAAGGTTCGAACACGCGCAACTGATATGTGATGGGAAAAATGCGGGGCTGGGCGCCGCTGATGCTGCTCGCACAGACAACCTCTCATAAAGTTTTGATCTTCCATTATTTCCGCTAACGGGAAGCGCCGGGATTGCTGCTTCCGTTTTTCGCGGATCGTAATGTGGCTCTCCGCGAGGCGATTTCTCTGATCCGTCGACCAATTCTTCCCGGAGTTAAGAAATGGGAACGATCTCGAATCGCGGCCTGTGACGCCCAATTCAGGACATAATCATCGGCACTTTTGCAAAAAAATGTCGCACTTCTGGGTCATTTCTGTCTAGTATATGCGCTTTTGAGACAGAACCCCCATTTCCCACGGCATGAAAGACCTTGATGAACAGGAACGGATGATTGTCCGTCATCTGATTCGCGACCCCCGCGAATCTGACAACGGAATTGGCGAAGCGACGGGCGTAAACGTCCGAACGGTCGGTCGGAAACGCCAGCGCATGGAGGAGGCCGGCATCCTCTCCTATTTCACTCACCTCGATCTCACTTCGCGGGGCACTTCGCAATTCAACGCGCGGCATCTCTACATCCTCAAATTCCGGGTGGGCGTCACCTACAAGCAGCTATTGGAGGATATTCAGCGGGAGCCCTTCGTTCGCTCGAGCTTCACCGAGATCATCTTCGAGAGCCACATCGCCGAGATCGATGGCAAGCTGGCGATGCTCCTCTTCATCGACGGCGCGGACGAAACCGATATCGTGCAAACCGTTCAGGAACGGCTCATTCCGAGCCTTCTCCGCAATCACGGGGAAAACTCGATCGAAGCCGTGAATACCATTCGGGTCCTCTCCCCTGTGCGCGTGATGCGCAATTACGTGCTGCCCGTCAATATGCACGCGGGCTACATCAAGAAGGATTGGCCGGACGAAGCGATCTACGTCGGCAAACAGGATTAAGGGCGGGCGAAGGCCCGGTATTCAGCGAGCCGCGCCGGTGAGCACGCGCTCATAGGCGCCGGCAATGGCGGCCAGATCGAAGTCGTGCGCCTTCCTGGCGCTGGCTTGCTGCATGGCACTCAACGTTTCCGGCTCCGCCAGAAGTCGCTCGATTTGAGCGGTGTAGGCAGCGTTGTCGTCAACAGGCGTCAACGCACCGTTGATCCCATTTTCCACAACGTCTGCGAGACCGGGAATGGCGCTGCCCACGATGGCGAGGCCATGCCGGAGCGCTTCAATTGCCGCGACCGGAAGCCCCTCTGAGCTTGAAGGAAGACAAAATATATCCGCTTCGCGCAGATGCTTTTGAACATCTGCGGCATCGAGCCAGCCCGTAAGGAGGACCCGGTCGTCCAGGCACAACTCCCGGATCCGGCGGCGGACACTTTCCATCAGTGGGCCGTCTCCGATCAGCGTCAGTTTCCAGTCAACCGCCTTCAAACGGGCGAGCGCCTCGATCAGAAACACGGGCCTCTTCTGCGCGTTCAGCCGTCCCACAAAGATGAGTCGCCTGGGTCCGGTCGGCTTTGGAAGCGAAGGCGGCGCGCCGAAAAGGTCGATTCCGTTGAGGATGCGCTCGGGCTTTCGCGCATAAGCGCGCTCGGCTAGATCCTGCACGAAAGAGCTCACCGCGGTGACGGCAGCCGCGCGCTTCCAGATTTGCCGCGCCAGAGGGTCAATCAACCGAAAGAGTTTATCAGTCTGTTCGGGCACACCACCCGGAACGTCTCCAAGATGCGCCGTCAGAACGTAAGGCGCTTTGGTAAGGATGTGGGCCGCCCAGGCGAGAACCCCCGTGGGCACGGCGAAATGCGCATGAATCACATCCGGCTTCCATTTCCGCAGATGCCCCAGCGTGGGAAGGAAACTGGTCCCAACGAACAAGCCCATCTCGTAAACGGCGCACGTATCCGGCGCCCTCCGCCCGCTTGCCGTCCTAAAAATCTCCACTCCACCGATGCTTTCCCGGCGTGAATGCCATCCCAGTGCCGCCGTTTGCACCCTCACCTCATGCCCGCGGAGAGTCATCTGCTCGGCAATGCTTTTTGCCACCCGTCCGCCGCCACCGCCCAACGGCGGGTATTCATAACAAAGAACGAGGATTCGCATGGAGATTCACCGGAAACTCGAAGACCTCTCAGCGGCCATGGAGCAACGTGGTCATTTCTTCATCCATTCCGAGAGGAGCCAATAGGACCATAGGAAGAGCCGCTCATCGCTGCGCCCCGCCATGTGATCCGCGTGTTTGCGCTCCGCGAACGCCACGTCCAAGTGAGGAAATGCGCTCGTGTGATCAAACGAAAATCGCCCTTCGCGCAGCCAGCGTCCGATGGGCATGCCGAAACCTTTCTTCGGCCGGTCAATGATCTCCGCCGGTAGAAGAGGCGCGAGCGCCTTTTTCAGAATCCACTTCGTCTGGCCTTTGCGCAGCTTGAACTGCCATGGGATACGCCGCGCGAGATCGACCATTTCAATATCCAGAAACGGCGAACGCGCTTCGAGCGAGGACATCATGGAAGCGCGATCCACCTTCGCGAGAACCCCGTCCTGCAAGTAGAGGCAGGTGAAGAATTGAAGCGTACGGTCCACGAGATTCCGCTGAGTGCAGCGATCCCAGGCCTCGATAGCTTCGCTATAGATCTCTTCGCTGTCGCAGGGCTCCCGGAAAAAATATTCCATTTCCGAGGGCTCGATGGCGCTGAACCAGACGGGATTCCAAAGCTTGGGAGGATAGCTCAACCCCAGGAGCGTGCGCTTGATTTTGAAATCGAGGCTCAGGTTTTGATGCGAGACGGGAAGGCGCGCCACGATCATGCGAATGGCATGATGCAAAGGCTTCGGCACAAAGCGCGAATACTGCTCGGCGGCCCGAAGCGCTCGAAACGGGTCATATCCCGCAAAGAGCTCATCGCCGCCATCTCCGCCAAGAGCAACGGTCACCTTCTTACGGGTAAATCGCGTCAAAAGATAGGTCGGCAGCAGCGAGCCATCGGCAAGCGGCTCGTCCAGTTTGGAAACGATCTCCGGAACGATCGCGGTGGTTTGATCGAGCCCCAGAATCTCGTGGTGATGGCGCGTCCCGAGCTTGTCTGCGACTAATTTGGCATACCGCGATTCGTCGAAACTGGCCTCGTCGAAACCGATGGAAAAGGTGTTGAGCTCTCCAGCGGGAACATGCTTTGCGGCCAGGGCGGCGATGGCCGACGAATCGATGCCGCCGCTTAGGAAAATGCCGAGCGGCACATCCGACATGAGGCGCCGCTTGGTGGCAGCTTCCAGCACGGCGGCGATCTGTTCGCTCCATTCTCGCACTTTGGCTGATTCGTCGTCCGAATTTCGGCCGCCAGCATCCTCCGGCTCGAGGACAAACTCCCAGTAGCGCCAGATCTTCAGCTCGCGAGACGCCAGATCGAAGCTGAGCGAGCATCCTCCCGGCAGTTTCCAAACCCGCTCGTAAATCGAACGCGGCGCCGGGATGTAGCAGTTGGCGAAGTATTTCTTGAGCGAGAGCGTCGAGAGATTGCGCGGGCAACCAGGGTGCTGGAGAAGGGCGGGCAACTCGCTGGCGAATGCGAAAGTTTCCCCCTCGTGGAAATAATAGAGCGGCTTCTTCGCAAAGCGGTCGCGGCTGCCGAACAACCGCCGCGTGGCCCGATCGTAAATGACGAATGCCCACATGCCATTCAGCCGATTGACGAACGAATCGCCCCACTCCCGGTAGGCGTGGAGCAGAACCTCGGTATCCGAATGATCGGTCACGAACACGCAGCCGCGCGCCTTCAATTCCTCGCGCAGCTCAATGTGATTGTAGATTTCGCCGTTGAAGACAATCCCCAAGGCGCCATCTGCAGTCCACATCGGCTGGCCGCCTCCGGAAAGGTCCACGATGGCAAGACGGCGGTGGCCGAGAAAAACGCCGACGCTCGCATCCACCCACGCGGTCCCTGCATCGGGGCCCCGGTGCTGAATCGCGGTGGTCATCCGCTCGAGAATTCCGGCATCTCCCCTGCCCGCAAACCCCGCTATGCCGCACATGGGAGGTTACTCATCGTCATGGAGCTAAAACGCGCGTTGCCGGCAACGTTCATCGTCAGGCGCTATTTCTCCCCCATATTCCGGGTGGCGCGAATCATATAAACGGACTTTCCCTGGCTCTCGTAAAACGTGCGCATGATCATTTCGGCAAGAAGCCCCATGAGCAGGCACATAATGCCGGTCATCGCCGCGGTAACGCAGACCAGCGGCACGGGCGTCTCTATAAAAGCTTTGTGGTCGAAGCATTTGAGATAAACCGCGAAAACGCCGCTCAGCCAACTCAGAATAAGAAATGTAAGCCCTACCGCGCCAAATACATACATCGGCTTCTGTTGAAACCGGTCGAGAAACTTCACCACGAGCAGATCCGCCAGAACCTTGAGCAC